>TARA_B100001057_G_scaffold7160_1_pt1 | contig 11857 bp, 11 predicted proteins | sample TARA_B100001057 | Tara Oceans TARA_B100001057 (sample SAMEA2621839) | marine metagenome | biome: marine biome (ENVO:00000447); feature: surface water layer (ENVO:00002042); material: "saline water (ENVO:00002010), including plankton (ENVO:xxxxxxxx)" | depth 5 m | reverse complement strand
ACAACTCCAGGTTTATTTATTTAACAAGGAATGTCTAGTGAAAAAAACGTGCCTAATGACTCATCTTTTTAGATAAAATTCTTATTGTTATTTTATTTAAACTTTTTAAGACCAGTGATTTGAAGAAAGATCAAAAAAATAAATAAAAAATTCGTTGAAAAATAACGCCAAAATAGTCTTCTAGGTTCATTTATTAATCTTATCAACCAAGCTAAACTTAAATACTCAAAAAATTTATTAGGTAAAATTTTATTTCCAGATAGAAAGTCGGCAACTGCACCTATACCAATCATTGTACATTTTAATTTATTTCTATTTTGATACATCCACAATTCTTGTTTAGGGCAACCTAAACAAACAAATAAAATATCAACTTTTGACATATTTATTTTAGAAATAATCTCTTTATCCTCTAATTTGCCTAACGTTCTAAATGGAGGAGAATAAATATATTTAATTTGTATTCTTTTATATTTTTTTTTTAAATTTAATTTTATTTTTTTTAAGTTTTCATTAGTAGATCCATAAAATCCAATCTTGATTTTCTTTTTGTTTGCAAGCTCACATATTTTATCTGTTACATAATAACCAGGCAAATGTTCTGCATCTTTTAAGCCTAATAATTTTAAAGCCCAATAGATAGGTCTTCCATCCGCTAACGCTAAATCTGCAGAATTATGTGCTTGCTTAAATCTTTTATCTTTAAAACTTTCAATACAACTATGTACATTTGAAATACAAATATAATGAGCCTTTTTATTTTTTTTCCAAATTAGAACTCTATTTAAAAGATTAGAAAGACTAATGTTATTAATTAAATAATTAATTATTCTAATTTTCATTATCTTTTATTGCCTTTTCATAAACATCTATGAGTTGTTTATAATTAACTTCTGATGAATATTTATGATTAAACTCATTATTTGCGTTTAATGCTATTTGATCACATTCTCTTTGATTATTTAAAATCCATTTAACTTTATCTATCAAATCTGACGTATTACCAGGTTCAAATAATATTCCATTATATTTATCTTTGATTATACTTTTGATACTCCCGATATTTGATGCTAGAACCAATGTGCCCTCTCTAAACGCCTCTAAAATTGTCATAGGGAAACTTTCATACCATTCGGATGGAAAAATTAAAAATCTTGAATTATGTAATTTATCTCTAATTTCATTTTTAGGTAAATTTCCCAAAAATTTTATATTTTTGTCATTTAATTTATTTAATTTATCTAAAAGTGGCCCTTCACCACATACATCTAAATCTATATCATTATCTAGAAGTCTCCAGGCTTTAATAAGTGTCAAAATACCTTTATCTTTGGATATTCTAGATGCAAATAATACATTTTTTTTTTGTTCGATTGTTTTAATTTTTTTATTTAAATTTGGTAAAAAATTTGGAATTATTTTTATTTTAGAACTCTCTAAACCGTATCTCACAAATATTTCCTTTGTGAAATTTGTATGGGTAACAAAAAAGTCTACGTTTTTTAATAAATCTTTTCTTAAATTAAAAATTTTTGAAATTAGGTAAGATTGTATTATAGAATTTTTATAAGTACCAAACTTTCGAAAATCCTTATCAAATATACTTAACTTTTCCCAGATTATTCTGTAATTATGAAGCGTAAGAACCATTGGTATATTCTCATTTTTAAAAAATTCTAATATCGAATAAGTCCATAGAGGAAAAACATTGTGAATATGAACTAAGTCAGGTCGTCCATATCTTGATAAATATTTTTTTAAAATTTCAATCGATTTTTTCGAATATCTCAGATTTTTTAAAGTATTTAAAGTTTGTGCAAAGTTACTAATCTCTAATTTGTTTTCTCTAAAAATTTGAAAAACCTCTATTTTATTAGATTTTAATAAATTAGCTTCCTCGTTAACAACGGTATCTTCACCTCCATAATATTTGTAATAATTATGTATTTGAAAAATTTTCACTAGTGTTTAAATTATTTTTAATTACCTTAGTGAGATTTAAAGTAAAATCCTTGAATATGAACATAATCAAATTTTAATCACTTCATCCTTGATTATTACTGGTATATTATCATAGCACTTGTATTTTTTTGTTTTGGATAAATTGTAATAGTAATTATCATCATAAAATAACTTTTCCGAAGTGATTGGGCATTTTAAATTGTCAAATAATTTGAAACTATTTGTATCGATATTCCCAGGTTTTTTAGCCAATAAATAAATCATGCCAAAAACAGATGTAAAGTTTGAACTTACTGTAGAATAAAATTTCTTTAATTTTCCTCTTAACCAACTTGAATTTTTAATTTTAGTTTCCGGATAAATAAAAGGAACCATTTTAATTTCTTGAATTATAAATCCAGATGATAAGAACAATTTTTTTAATTTTGATCTGGTAAAGCTTTTTTCTATTGTCCCTCTGAAATAGTCTCTAATTTCTGTTATTCTTCTATAAGGATTTAAAGCATAAGGTTCGACTGTAAAAAAAAATCCACCTGGTTTCATAACTCTAAACATTTCATCTAAAGATATTTTAATCTTCTCCATATGATGCAACATTTCATATGCAATTATTTTATCAAATGTATTATCAATGAAGGGAATATTGTGTGCATCCATAGCAATATAATTTAGCTTTTCATCTCTATGAAAAAGTGATCTTTTTTTAGAAATTGATAGAGCTATTTCATTTATATCAGATGCAACCATATTATGACCAAAGTGATATAATATTTCCGACTCTCCAGATGTATTTGACCCAATATCTAATATATATCCAGAAGTTTTATATTTATCCAAAAAAGATTTGATTTGATCAATTTTGTCTCGATAGCCCTTGTCTTCTTTATATTTATTTATTGTATTAGTATTTAAATATTCATCTTTTAATTTAAGAATATGTTTTTTTTCAAAATTACGTTCTTCATTTGCTGAAATATTAAATTTAAACATTTTATAAATACTTAATTATAAATTTTACTAATTTTACTTATCATATTAAAGTTTTTAATTATATTTTGAGAATATTTAATTTTTTTTTTGTATAATTTATGATTTTTGAAACATTTAACTATTTTCTCACTAAAACGTTGAACTATTTCATCGTAAGTAAGATTTTTAGGGTCGATTAATATACTGGATTTAGTATTTAATATATATCCTGGCCCACTTAAATTTAATGATGCAACTAATAAATTACTTGAGATTGCCTCAAAAATAACCATTCCACCAGAATCTCTATAGGATGGAAAAAGTAACAAATTTTGAGATTTATAAAATGACATAATTGTATCTCTTTTCTGGTTTTTTATTATTTTGATAGAATTATTTAATGATAAATCATCAATTTTTTTTTGCAAAAAAGTTTTATCTAAACCATCTCCAATAATAGTAAATTTCAGATTTCGAATTTGCGTTTTTAATTTATATAAAATATCTAATGTCATGCCTATGCCCTTCCAGCATAATAATCTACCAACAAAACAAATGCTAATGTAACTGTTAAAAGATTTATTTAAATTTTTTTTTCTGACTAATCCGTCTGAACTAATCGCCAACATTATTTTAGTCTTAAAATGATATCTTTTGGGAATTAAATTCTTTGTTTCATTTGATGTAACTAAAATTTTTTTACTTTTATGTATCATTATATTAATGAGTGGAGAGTATTTAATTAAATATTTTGAAAAATTTCTTATAATTTCAAAGATTTTTGACCTTAGGTTTAATGATTTATAAAATTTAAAATCTACAGTTTCGCCTCCAGAAACTGGTCCAAGAATAAAAGGGATTTTATAAAAACATAAGAAAGATGGATATCTAAGACTAACAAAAGTTACATGGTGTATATAATCAAATTTGATTTTTTTTATGTAAGGCCTAATGTGAAAAAATATACCTAATTGCCAAAAATAGAAATATAAAAAAGAAAAAAAATTAGGTTTACCTTTTCTTGATAATAAACTCATTAGCCAAGGATGCAAATCATAATAAATAAAATTCAAATTTTCATTTTTTTTTTTACTCTTATCAATATTTTTTCTATTATTTCTTCTAGTCACAACATAAACACTGTGACCTAATTTGCTAAGATTAATAGCCCATTGCCAACCAACTTCAGGTTCAGATCCTTTATTGGGTTCACAGGCATAAGCTGATAACAATATAGTTTTTTTTCTTCTCATTATATTTTTTATAAAAAATTAATTTTTAATAATTAAATTAAATTTTATATTTCGAAATAATTTATTTAGTTCTACAAATTTATCATAATTTAACTCATTTTTTCTTAAATTAATTTTTTTATAGGATGAATTAATTAAAATTTTAAATGTTTTAAAAAATATTTTTTGTAAAAAAAATGAAATGATTATTGGGTTATGACTTATTCTGTATCTTTCTGGATCTAAATAAGTATCATGCAATGATCTTTCAAATACATACAAACATTTTCTTTTAGTAAAAAGATTTATATAGATGTAAAAAAATATTATTTTAAAAAGTATAAAAATTTCTTTAATCAAAGAAACTGGTAATATATAATTTTTTCTTAAATATGGTTTTAATTGTTTATTTTTTTTACTCCTTTTTTTCCATGAATGAAAAATTTTTAAATTAATTCTTTTGTTTAATTTTTTTTCTAATATATTAGAAAAATATGATTTTCCCGAACCGTCAACACCATAAAATTCTATTAAGGCGGGTTTTTGATAAATTAATGAACAGAATCTATAAAGAAAATATTTGAAAAAATTCAATATGAAAATATCAAAATTTTTTTTAAATAAATTATAGTTTATTTTAACTTTAATTTTGTGATTAGATTTTTTCTTTGAGAACTCAAAGAAAAATGGATTGGTTTCGTACCCATTTAGAAAATCTAAGCTATATATACCTAATTTTTTTGTAATAATATCATATCTAACCCCTGTTGCATGATATCTTTTTGCATATATTAAATTATTTTTTTTTATTATTTTATAAATTTTATTTCTTAAGTTTTTTTTTTTATCAATAAAATCTATATCTCCGCCTTTTTTTGAGTTATTTGATAAAATTGATTCTTTATTTAACAAAATAAAAGTTTTGATTTGCTTCATGCATTTAATAGTTAGTATATTTGTCAATAATTAGTAAATTATTTTTTTTAAAATTTATTAATAATACAATAAAAGGTTAATATTTGAAAAATAGTAATTTTACATTTAAGAATTTTTTATCTCTAAAAGACTTAAAACAAGGTACTTTATATTTTATTTCTACAAATATTAATTTTTTTTTCCAACTATTATTTATACCTATATTTTTAAATTATCTAGGAGCTGAGAAGTATGGTTTATGGGTTTTAATTATTTCTATTTCAAGTTTTTGTAGAATTTTTTTTTCTGGATTAAACCATTCTGCTGTAAAATTTTTATCATTTACAAAAAATGAATTTATAAAAAAAAGTTATTGTTCTAATATTTTATCTCTTTATTTTATCTCATTTGCAACCTTTGTTTTTTTTTATTGTATTGCAATAATATTAAATAATATTTTTCCTTTAATTGATAAAATTGGTTTAGTTAAAATAGATTTACTTTTATTGGGCATACTCTTTTTATTTTTTAAAGTTACAGAGGAAATTATACTGTCTATTTGTATTGGTTACGGAAACGTTTTGTTTTCTACTATACTAAGCGTATTTTCTAAAACCATGATCTTTATTGTACAAATAATGTTACTGGTTGGTCAGCAAGAAATTTACGAGATATTTTTAGGATCTTGTATTACAAATTTTATTACAACTCTAATTTTATTTTACTTAATAAATAAAAAAATTGGAATTTTTGAAACCTATAATTTATTTATCTTATATAATAAAAACAAAATTTTAGAAATTATAAATTATATAAAAGGGATAATTATTTCAAATATTTCAATAATTATAAATCAAAACATTGACAAAATTTTAGTAAGTAAATTAGTTGGACTAGAGATTTTAGCTTTTTACAATATTTCATTTATGATATTTAATATAATTCATAGTTTTTTTGGATCATTTTTTTATTTTTTGCTTCCAAAACTATCAATAATTAAAATTCATAAAAATAACTTCAATAACATTTTTTATAAGTTGCAATTTAATGTTATCTTTATAGGTTTTTTTGGTATTTTATTAATTTATTTATTAGACGATATAATATTAAAATTATGGCTCGCAAATAATTTTAATCTAGAACTATCTATTTATATAAATTATTTCTTAGTTGTTAATTTTTTAATTTTACCTTCAATAACTGTTTACTATTTTACGCTAAGTAAAAAAAATACAAAAATACATGCAATAGTTTCATTATTAAATTTAGTAATTTCTATATTATTAATGTTAATCCTAAGTTATTACCTATCTGTAATAGGTATAATTATTTCAAAAGTCTCAATTCTTTTTGCATCTATTGTTGGAATGATTTATTTAAAAAGAACATATAAAAATTGATGACAAAGGAAAGTAAATTTAAATTTTTTCACTTATCCTTTTTATTGGTACTTATAGGTACTATTATTGAGAATTATATTTTTATTACTGGTGATAAAAGCTTATTAATTGACCCTATTTATAGTCTATTCATAGTTTTATCCATATTTATAATTTTAATAAAATTTAATAGCGAAAATTTTTTCATCGATAAAAGAAATTTTATTTATTTAATTTTATTAGCTTATTGTTTTTTTCAATTTATTAGGCCTCCTGTTGAAAATATTGATCAGATGGTAACTAATTATTGGTTATCTAAATTTGGCGGCCCTTATTTCGACGTAATTTTTTTAATACCATTATTTTTTTTGTGGGCCAATTATTCTAATGCTCTTTATTGGTTTGAAAGGTTAAGCTTATTAAGCATTAAGATTGGAATTTTATCGATACCATTCAGCCTGATTAATAATTCTACCTTTTTATACGCTTTTTTTTTCCCTTCTTATTATCTTTTCGCAGGTTTTAAACATAGCTCAAAAACAAGAAAAGCCTGGATTATTATTGGATTATTTGTAGGCTTATTTTCATTTTATGCTGAGCATAATAGAGCTGGTATTGCAAGAATATTGATTGCTATATTTTTTTTAATATTATTTAGGATTGTAAATTTTAGTTTTTTTAAAATTACTTTGTTATTAATATTTATATTTCCATTTTATATTTTTTTTTCAATCAACTACTTTGATTATAGTATTTTTTCTTTTATTTTAAATTTGTTCCAAAATACCGATCCATCTAATAGATACTTAATTGACACAAGAAGTTTTTTATTCATTGAAATATTTAATTATTTTAAAAACGGCGGAAATATTTTTATAGGTAATGGTGGATTTGCAAATTATTACACATATTGGTTTGATTTTATTTCAAGTTTTATGGAAACATCAGAGGGCAAATATAGACTATCTATGGAGGTAGGTTTTTTATCAATACTGTTAAAAGGTGGAATTATTTATTTATTATTACATTATTTATTAATCTATCAAACTACAACTTATGCTATAAATAATAGCAAAAATAAATATCTAAAAAACTTATCTGTTATAGCAATTTCATTTCTATTCACATCAAGTTATGAAAATGTACTGGCATTTGATACTTTAAATGTAAGTTTTTGGATTATGCTCAGCTTATTATATTCAAAAAATATCAACAATTTAACAAACGAGGATATACAAATTGTCTTTAAAAAACTTTAAAATTATAACCTTTTATAAATTAGAAAATTGATTAATTTTGACATTTTTTTATTTAGTTTTTTATTATGTTTATCTAAATTTACGTTCAACGAGATAAAATTTAATAAATATAATTTTTCAAGTAAAAAAAGATTGTAGTAAAAATCAAAAAGGTTTCTATCTTTAATTATTTTATTTTTACGTAAAATAATAAATAACAATGCAAGTTTTAAATTAATCACTAGAGAGAATAAAAAATAGATATTTAATCTAATTATTGAATGAAATATTGGAACTGTAAACCAATTAAAAAAATCAAACAAATAATTCCTATTTTTTGAAAAAAACTCGAAATCAAAAGTATAAAATTTATTTCCATATTCTAAAACATTATAATGTACGAAATCACCATGTGAAAAGTTTTTTTTGACTTTTTGATTTTTATATTTTTTTATAAATAAAAATTTTTGTTTTAAAAATTTTTTTTCTTTAAAAATTATATTTTTATCAAAATATTGATTTACATTTATAGTTTTAAATTTTTTTTTATTCAAAAAATTATAAAACTTAAAGAAACTAAAATACAGAATGCTTTTTTTTTGACCATTTAGATAATCTAATAATAAATAATTATATTTTGTACCTTTTTTAAAAAAATATAACCTAGGAATATTAAATATTTTTACTTTTTTCAAAAGTTTATAACCGTACAATTCTTTTTCAGATAATAGTTTTGAAAAACTATCTAAATATACTTTTAGGATATATTTTTTCTTTTTACTTTTTATTAAGTAAACTTCTTTATTTTGAAATTTTCTAATGACACTATATTTAATTTTTGACTTAATAATTCTTTCGATGAGACTTATTGTTTCTTTCTCCACAATTAAAATAAGTTAATTAAATAATTAAAAAAAATTATAAATGATTGAATAAAAATATAAATTTTTTTTCCAAAAAAGTTAGATGGTATTTTAAAATTTGAATATTTATTAAATATATATATACCCTCTGAAACTCTATGATTTAATGACAAATTATCAACTTTATTTTCAAGTTTATTATTTTCATGAAGTCTCATATTTGCAATCAATAGATCTATTTTCTCAATTACTTTATGACTTTGACATACGTTTGCAAAATAATCTTTATCCATAGTAAATTCACAGTTTTCATCAAATTTAATTTTATCTAAAGAATTTTTTTTCCAAAAAAAAGTAGTAGAGGGAAAGATACATATAAATTTAGAAGTAAATTTTTTGCTAAAAAAAAATTTTTTTTTTGAGATATTTTTCCTGATTAAATTCTTATTTTTATCTACATGATTCATATTACCATAAAGACCATCGATTTGATTCTTGTCAAAAAAGGTTGATATTTTTTCAAATATATTATTTTCGTAATAGTCGTCTGCATTTAACCATCCTATAATGTCTCCTGTTGTTTTGTCTAAAGCTTTATTTAAAGCGTGTGTCTGCCCTCTATCTTTCTCTGATATCCAATAAATATTTGGGTATTTTTTTAAAACTTCAAGAGTATTATCAGAAGATCCACCATCAATTATTATATGCTCGCTAACTACATCTCCTTGATTTATTACAGATTTTATTGCATCCTCTATAAACCTTCCTTGATTAAATGAAGGAGTAATAATTGAAATTTTTTTCATTTATTTTTTATTTATCTTTTATTTTTTAAATAAAATTGCATCTATCTGTAAAATTTTTCCTGTATTTGGATTTGAAAAGGTTCTCTCAATATCCCAAATTTCAAAATCTAGATTTTCTATTTTTTCAAACAATCTATTAAACAATAATTGTCCTTCATACATTGGATGAATACTCATTTCTAATTGTAATCCTTTTATTGACTTAATTAAATCTGTTGCTCCATTTAAGACATTTTCTTCGTATCCTTGAGTATCTATTTTGAGATAAATATTGTTGTATTTTTTTAATATCTCATTTCTAAAACTATCAAGTTTTTTTATTAGTATTTTTTCTTTTCTGATATATTTTGATTTTGGTTCAGAAATCAAATGCTCTTTTTTCATATTCAAAATTGAACTACTAAAAGAATTTTGTGAAATATTAATCTCTGTTTCTTTTTCACTATCGCCTAATGCAAAATTTAATACATTCCATTTTTTATCTTTTTTCGAATTTTTTTTTAATTCATTAAATGCAGATAGGATTGGTTCAAAAGAAATTATTTGTCCCTTATAACCTATTCTTCTTAAATTTTTAGAAAATTGGCCACTATTTGCTCCGACATCCAAAACACAATCAATATCTTTGTAATCTAAAAAATGTTTAAGTCTAAAATTAAAACTATGATTTAAATTATAAAATTTTAATTCTAAACCCAGAGAATTTAAAAAATTTTGTATAAGTCTTTTAATATTCATATGTTGAATTTACAGGTTAATCACCTTTGTATTTGATTAATGCATAAAAGGTCTTAAATATAATATATATATCTAACCAAACAGTCCAATTGTTAAGATACCACAAATCATATTCCATTCTTCTTTTCATTATACTTGAATCTGGAGTTGCTCCTCTTAATCCGTTAACTTGTGCCCAACCTGTTATTCCAGGATTACATTTATGCCTTTTTAAAAAGTTAAAAAATAAGTTTGAATAATGAATATCGTGCTCAACCATATGCGGACGAGGACCTACAATAGACATTTCACCATTGAAAACATTAAAAAATTGAGGTAATTCATCTATACTAAATCTTCTTATTAATTTTCCAATTTTTAATAATCTTTGATCATCTTTTGTTACTTGTTTTGTTTTATCAAAACTTGTTTTTTTTAAAGACCTTAATTTGTAAATTTTAAATCTTCTCCCATCCCAACCGGTTCTGTTTTGTGTAAATAATATTGGAAAACCGTCTTCTAAATATATGATAATACCAGATATTAATAAAATTGGGCTAGATATGATTAAAAATATTATAGAAAAAATTTTATCAATTAAAATTTTAATGAATAAATTAACACCATAAAACCTAGAATGCTCAAAAAATTCATATTTGTATTTATTCCCTAAAAGTTGATCACCTTTAAGATTAACATTATCCTCTAAATTTACATTTAGTGTATCAACAGAAAATTGAATAATCTTATTAAAAGCTTTATCTTTTTTTTTATATTTTCCATTCATAATCCAAATTTGTCCAAGTGAATGATATTCTAGTATAGATCTAATATCTTCACCTTCGTTAAAAATAGGAATTTTAAATTCACTTTTGATAAGTCTAATATCCTGATTATTAAAATCTGTAATTAAGCAACATTTAAATACATAAATTTTTTCAAATTTTTCTACTAATATTTTTTTTATTTCTTCATATGTTCCAACTAACATTATATTTTTTTGTATAATGTTTTTATTAATTAAATTTTGATAAAGATTATTAAAGTATAATTTTAATATCCCTAAAACAGTTAAAAGATAAACGTTGAGATACAATATTCGTAAGTCAATTTCAAAATTAATTTCAAAAATAAAAAAAATAAAAAATAATACTATGTTAGCTATTATCAAAATAGCAATGTCATTCTTTAAAAAAGATATAAAATTTTTTTGGTATACTTTTTTTTTTAAATTTAAAGAGATTACAAAAAAAAATATTGATATCAATATTGAATATATAAAATAATTTGAATTTTTAAAAATCTCAAAATTTAATAGTTCGTAAATAGAATTTTCTTCTAAAATTGAAAAAAAATATATGGCAATTAATAAAAGTGATGACTTTATAAAATTAATAAAAATATAGTATCCAGTATCATCATTTTGAAAAACTTTTTCCAGCTTAAACATTATTAACTTTTAGTATAGTAATCTGGGCTATAGCTATAGTAATAACTATAATAACTGTCTTTAGATGTATCTAAATCATTAATAACTATTCCATTAATTTTTGCACCTACATTTTGTATTTTCTTTATTGAAGACATAAAAGACGCTGTCCTTGTTTCCTCTGATCTTATTACAAACAAATTGTAGTCAGATGATTGCGTTAAAATAAGTGTATCTGATACAGGTTGGACTGGTGGAGAGTCTACTATTACGTAATCATATTCTAATTTTAAAATGTCTAAAAATTTTTTGATTTGGTCTTTACTTACAATATCTGACATATCAAA
>TARA_B100001057_G_scaffold501266_1_pt1 | contig 11857 bp, 11 predicted proteins | sample TARA_B100001057 | Tara Oceans TARA_B100001057 (sample SAMEA2621839) | marine metagenome | biome: marine biome (ENVO:00000447); feature: surface water layer (ENVO:00002042); material: "saline water (ENVO:00002010), including plankton (ENVO:xxxxxxxx)" | depth 5 m | reverse complement strand
ATCAACAAGATCAACAAAATCAAAAAGATCAAAAAACACCAATTGACAAAAAAGAGATTACAAGAAAAAATGTATCAAAAGTTATTAATAACCAAAAATGGTTTGGGGAATTAATATTATATAGTGATTCAACTACAAAATGGGTTCCTTGGTCTAAAGAACAAATTGAACAATCAAGATCTTTGTTGAAGATCAAGTCTGATACAATGAAACTATTTAATGAGTATTGGAGTACAAGAAAATTATTTCCATATAAGAAAAAAAATCTAGAAAATTTAAAAGATACAATCTTCATTGATCTTGAGGCATCTGGAAAATTTTATTGCTCACCAAGTAATAAAGTTAATTCTAAATTTGGATGGAGATTTAGAAGACAACATAAAGGAGTTGATACATATGGAAGAACTGGTGACACACTCAGGTCAGCATTTGATGGAAAAGTAAGATTTTCTGGTTATAATGATGGTGGCTATGGACATTTAGTAATTATTAGACACTTTAATGGCCTGGAGACATATTACGCTCACTGTAGTAAGAGAATTGCTGAAGCTGGAGATATTGTAAAAGCTGGTGATGTTATTGCGTTACTTGGTGAAACAGGAAGAGCAGATGGGCCACATTTACATTTTGAAATGAGGTATTTTGATCAAGCATTTGATCCTCAAAACGTAATCGACATAGAAAATCAAAAAATAAAAAATAAATTCAAGGTCAGAAAATCAAATGGCGATGATAAATACATCTACCCTCTCACAAAAAATGACTTTAAATACATTAAAAGAAATAATGCAAAAAAATATCATACCATAAGAAAAGGAGAAACCCTTGGCCATTTAGGTCAAAAATATTATGGAGAAGCATATAACGGTGGAATAAAAATTAAAAAATTAAACAAAAGCGTTATAAATTGGAACAGTCTCCAAATTGGTCAAAAATTAAGAGTTAAGTAGTTCTATTTTTTTAAAAAAAGCATTTGATTTTGTTTTTTATCTTGCCAATGATAACCTAAAGAAAAAGGTAACATGCCTACGTAATTTTCTTTATTATCGTAAAACATTTTTAAATCTTCCTGCATCATAAAAGTCCATCTATCAAAATCTTTGATAGGCTTTTCATAAGTACCATATAATTTAATATTCCAATCTTCTTGATTAATAAATCTAAATGGAACCCCTGTATCATCTTGAAAAATTGATTTACTTTTTGAAAGAATTATATTTCTAATATTTTTAAATGATAAATCTTTTCTATCATGATGCATCATATATGATGCAGATTTAATAAAAGTATTACATGACCTCATATTGTTTAAAAAAGCTAATAAATTTGAATTTCTATATTTAACATCTCTTCCCTTTGAACCAACAAATGCTTGATCTGAAATATCGCATCCAAAATAAATGAGTTTCTTGAGTTGATTTTTAGAGTTTTTAAATTGAAATCTAACTCCATCAAATCCTATTTTATTCCAACCTTCTGAAAAAACATTTTCCTTAATTATATTCCCTAAAGAATCTAATGTTATTTTTTCTACACTAATAATTTCATGATTTGTTTTTTTTATAAACCAATATAATGTTGATAAGATCCCATCAACTTTGTTATCAGAAATATCATCTATCATATTTCCAGTTATAAAATAACTCCTCAAATAAATATCTCTTAAAAAAACATTTAAATTTCTTGCATAAACCTCAGTACTGTCTTCAGAAATAGATTTGAAATCCGGTATAGTACCAACTTCCTCTAGTGCAAGTAAAATATATTCATTTGCATTTGGATAAAACTGAAAAGCATGTAAAAAATCTGGTCCAGAAAAAGGATAAAATAAAAGAGTTGTATCAATTTCTGAATTTATAAAATTTGTTTTAGCCCAATTATACATTGGATCTAATCTATCTTTTTTAATCTTATTCCACCCAGGTTTTTTTCTTAATTCACCATCTTTTCCTTTAACTGAAAAACCTGTATTTATATTAGAAGTAAATGAGTCCCAAAAATTTGGATCAACGGTTCTACAAAAATTAAATGTATCAGTACCTGATAAGAAGCTTGCTACGCCATCTTCATATGGATCTATTTTTAATGATTGATCAATAACTAAATCACTTATCTTGTTTTCAATAACAGATTCAGGCAACTCCTTATCTGCTGAATCATTAATCATATGCCATGAAACGATAAATATGCAAATCAAAGAAACTAGGAAAAATAGACCGATTAAATTATACTTTTTCAAACTATAAAATTATTTTTACTACAAATTAATGATTTATTGTGAATAAAATACACATAATATTTATTTTAATATTGTTTATTAATAGTTGCCGTACAACATATGACAAAGAACTTACCATAAAAAATAATATTGAAAAATTTCAATCTGATAGTATAAAAAAAATTAACGATAGGGATAGATATATTGATTCGATATTTAATTATGTTTCAAACATAAAAAACATTAATCTTTATACTCATTTTATAAATAGCTTCCCTAACTCAAAAAAAAGAATAAATGCCGAGCAACAAAGAAGAAAACTTTTTTTTAATGTAAACAAGGTAATTGAATCAAATCTTGATGTAGATAGTTTAATAGAAGTTAATGCATGTTATGCGCCTATTTACAAAAAAATAGATTACGTTAAAAAAAGAAGATTTAATAAATCTGAACTAATAAACTTAGATTTAGATAGTACAAATCCATACAAAAATAGGTTTGTGGTTGCAGATTTAAATAGTTTAAATAAAAAAGGGAAATCCAGAGGAGTTAAAGAAATTCATTTTAATGAAAAAAATAGCTGGGAATTTAAAAATATTTTCGCTTACGCAAATCAGGAAAAAATAAGTATTGACTCAATTATAGAAATTGAATTTGATTCAGTTCAGATTTCAAAAAAAATGAATAAAAATAAACTTATAAGTGAACAAAAAATATATAAAAACTATTTTGAAAAAGTAAAGAAATATAAGGAACCAGAAGTAGAAAAAGCATACAGTATATTTCAAGGTAGAAAATATAATGTAGGGCAAAATCTTTGTTTTTGTGAAATAATCGAAGATACGATTTATTTACAAGCAAAACATGTAACATCTTCTCAGGGTCAAACAAGAAAATTTGAAAGAGACAGTATAACAAATGAACTAATTCTTGATGAGAGAGGAAAAAAAATAAGTATTTATTCTAATAGATTTCCTTTAAATGAATTTAGAGAATACTATGCTCCAGTAAATAAGTTATCTTCAAGAAATTGGGATCGTGAAAGAAAGTATGATAAAAGTGATGCTTTTAGAGATAGTCTACTTGGTGGTGGAAAATCAACGATAGCGCTGTTTGATTCAGTTGTTCCGCTACCAAATTTCATAACTTTGTTTCCCGATCAAAAAAAATATAGAAGGGCTGTCTCTAAAAATGGAATTCATGAGGGAAGTTTAAATTTAATGAGTAGGTGCATGCTTGGAACTCCACAAAGTTTAGGTTGTTTCAGAATGAATGATTATGGATCAAAATTTGCGAGATGGTGGATTCCAAATCACACAAATTTTTTTGTTTACTTTGAAGAAAATAGATATTCTGGAGAACAAATAGACTCTACAAAAGCACTAGTTCCATTTACATCACCTAAAGAAGGGAATATATTTAGAGAATGGATACACAAATATTACCCTAAATACGCACAGGAAATTGACTTAGATATAAGTGGCTCGTGTAATAACTGTTATGTTTATTTAGCTTGGCAAAAATATGGTCTTAAATTTTTAAATTCAGGAGAAGGAAAAACATTTCGAAAGAGAAAAATGGAAATAAGTAACAGAGAAATAGAAAATAATAAAGTAAATGAAGATATTGATAACAAAGTAATCAAAGAAAAATATTTTAAAGAAAAAGATGAATATAAAATAATTAAAAGATTTGAAGTTGTTATTAATTGTCTTGAAGATCAAAAAAAAGTTGATAGATATATAAATAAAATTAAAAAGAAAAATTACACTCCAAATTCAATTAAAGATAATAAGTCTAATTGTTATTTAATTAAAATTGGAAGTTTTAACAACGAAAGTGAAGCAAAATCTTATTTAAAAGAAATTAAAGAGAAAATAAATAAAGATGCTTGGATATATGTTTCCGTTAAGTAATCTATTACTTTTGCTTTGAAAAATAATTAGTTAAAATATAAAATATCACTCCTAAAATCAAAGTTAAAAACACATACTTCAACATATTATAATCACTATAAACCAAGTGAAAGATCATCCAAGAATTTATAATAACAAAAACCATAGCAATTGCATTACCAAAAGGTAAAATAAATGCATCTTTATCATTGAACTTTTTTCTTACTAACGGAAGAGAGATAACTACCAGTATTGAGAAAAAAGACAAACACACACCAATATATCTAACAATTAAATCAAAGGAAGCTGTTTGAATCATTAAGATGGAAAACAACATAAAACAAATAATTGATATATAGGGAGATGAAAATTTATTTTTTTTATTTAAAAAATTTAAAAATGGATAATCTTTACCCATTGTATCTAGAACTGAGGGGCCAGCGATAAATAAAGAACTCAATGATGAAAACAAAGCTAACCCAAAAAATAATGAAAATATAGATGTAATTTTTTCAGAAAAAATTGAAGAAAGAAAAACATTAGCTATGTCTGTTTTTCCAGTTAAACTTTCAAATTCTACAGAAAATAAAAAAACTGAATTAAGAGCTAGATATAAAATACTAACAAATAAAGTTCCAATAATTAAAGAAAATGGAATATTTCTTCTTGGATTTTCAATTTTTTCAGAAAAATAAATTGATGCATTCCAACCTGAATATGCAAAACAAACATATACTAAAGAAATAGCAAATTCTGAACTAAATATTAATTTAAAATCATTAACACCATTACTAAAAGGATTAAAAACAATGGAACTTCTAGAAAAATCGCCTGTCAAGATTAATATAAATGGTAATATTATCAAAATTAGAATTAATAATATTTTAAATCTTGTGGCAATAATTTGAAAAAGACCCCCGATTTTAATGCCAAATAAATGAACAGATCCAATAATTAAAATCATTGCAGAAGCAATTAAGCTAGAGTCAATACTAAAAACATTAGAAGTATAATCTCCAATTGCAATTGCAACAGCAGCTATTGGGGCAGCAAATCCAACAATAAAACTTACCCAACCAGCAACAAATCCTAACCAAGGAGCGTAAACAACAGATAAATATTTATATTCACCACCTGATTTCTTAATTCGAGTTGCAATTTCAGAGTAAACTAGTGCGCCAAAAAAAGAAATGATGGCTCCAATGCTCCATAGTATCATTATACTAAACCAAGATGGTATGGATCCAGTTTGATAGCCCAATGATGTAAAAACTCCTGTCCCAATCATATTTGCAATTACTACATTAATTGCAACTGAACTTGAGTATTTTTGATTTATAAAAGTTTTCATTTAAAATATTAAGTTAAAATTATTATTTTAAACAAATAATTTTTTTTGAAAATAATGGAAAAAAAAAAAATCAAAGAAATTGAAAAAATTATTTCTAAAGAATTAAATGAGACTCTTATTTCAATTAATGAATATAAAGAATTAACAAAGCCTATTAGCCCAGAAAATTCAATTGGAAGAGTGTCTAGAATGGATGCAATAAATAACAGAGCTGTTATGGAAGAATCCTTAAGAAAGTTAGAAATTAAGTATAAAAAATTACAATTTATCAAAACTCAAACACAAAAAGAAGACTTCGGAATGTGTATAAAATGTAAAAACGAAATACCTGTGGGAAGAATAATGATAATTCCGGAAAGTAGATTTTGTGTCAAATGTGTATAAATGAAAATATTAATATTCTTTTTTTTAATAAATATAATAAATATGAAATCTCAAGAAAATAAAATATATTTTGGTGGTGGTTGCTTTTGGTGTATTGAAGCATTTTTTGAACAAGTAAATGGTGTTAACGATGTAACAAGTGGTTACTCTGGTGGAGTCAAAAAAAAACCAACATATAAAGAAGTTATTTCAGGAAAAACTGGTCATGCTGAAGTATGTGAAATATCCTACAATTCAAATATTATAAGCTTAAAAACTTTACTTGAAATTTTTTTTATATCACATGATCCAACAACTATAAATAGACAAGGGAACGACATAGGAACTCAATATCGATCAATAATATTATCCAATAAAGAAGAAGAACTGCAGGAAATTAAAAATTATGTTAAAAAAATTCAAATAAATATATTTAAAGAAAAAAAAATAGTTACCGAAATTAAAAAACTTAATAAATTTTATACAGCTGAGGATTATCATCAAGATTTTTATTCATTAAATAAAAAATATCCATATTGTGAAATGGTTATCACTCCAAAAATGACTGAACTGAGGAAAAAATTAAAAAAATACTTTAAATAATAAATTGATATATAAATACATGCAAAAAATAGCTTTAAAAATTATATTAATCATATTTCCTTTCCTTATCTTTTCTCAAGATGAAAAAAAATTAAATAAAAAAGAAGCCAATGCAGAGGTAAAAAGACTCACAAATCTATTAGAAAAAATTCAATCAGAAAAAGAAGAATTAAATAATAAATTAACGATTGAATATGAAAAATTACTTTATGAAATGGATGAAAATAATGAATTAAAAACTAAAAATGGTGAATTGATAGATGAATTAAGCAAAATTCAACAAGTGTTAGTTAAAGAAAATGAGAAGTTAAATGAATTTAAAAATAAATTAGAAGAAAACAATATTATAATTGCTGATTACAGATTATTAATTAACAATGATAGTATTTACATAAAAACATTAAATGATAGTATCAATGATCTAAATTTAGAAAAAATAAAAAATTATATTAAAAATGATTCTCTAAGAAAAATTAATGATACATACTTTTCTACTATTAAAAATCTTGAAGACTCTCTATACTTATATATAAACTTTAATGAAATAAAGCTGGAAGAAAAACACGCAGATATCTTTAAGATAGTCAAAAAATTTTACTCTTCACTTGAACTATCTGATGAAGAAAATCAAAAACACTACGTAGAAGGTAATATTATTTTTGACACATCTGATTTTAAAAAAATAATTGATAATAATTGTGAATATAGTAAAGAAAGAGTTGAAAATTTAACATCAAATTACCACTCTTACATTTGGATAGGTTTAAAAAATATTCTCTCAGTTAAAAAAAATAAAGAATTTACAGATGTAATTGTAAAAACTCTTTACGGAATTTTCGAAACTGGAAGTTTTGAAAATATTGAATTAATCAGGCTAAAAGAAAAGGATGGAAAATTAAAAGTCATAAAATGGTCAGATGTTAAATTACATAAAATGTTTGTTTCTGATTATGATGGATTAGATAAATTTACTGAAGCAGATTTTTACAAGAGAGTTGGTCAAAATTAATTTTATTACTTATATTTCTTTTTTATCTAACCAATTTAATACATTATCAAACCAAATTGAGCTAGCTTCTTTTTTATTTAAAATACCTTTTTCTAAGGCATAATCAATAACCCTACCAGGGAATGAAGTACCAACATCTTCCATTTCTCCCAAAGGGTATGGATCATCAAGTCCTGCAACTATTTGAGAAGCACCAACTCTTTTTTTTATTAACTCTAAAGTAAATGAATCGTGAACAAGCGTGTCAAAATAAATATTTTTATGACTCAAAAAACCTCTTGGATCATTAGCTTTCTTAAACAAATCTGGCCTACCATCAAAACCTTGTAATCTTCTTCCATAATTAGCAATTCCTAAGACACAACCGTGAGCAAAACATGTTCTAATTTGTGGGTATTTATTTGGAATACCTCTTAAAGTATATATATGAAAAGTATCAGCACATTGAGCTAACATCCAAATAAGATGAAATCTCCAAAACTTATCATCAAGATTTACCATTTTTTCAGCATTATAAGGATGTATTTGAACAGATAATGAGTACTTGTTAGCAATTTCATAAATTGGATCTAAGCATTTATCAGCAATTGATATCCACTTATTTTTTTTTGATAAAAAATGAGTTGGTAAACATAAAACTTTGAGATTATAATCGTTAACACACTTCTCAATTTCCCTTAAAGATTCATTTAAATACAAAGGCTGGACTACAAAAGCACATGTAAATTTTTTTGGATATTTTTTTTGGATAGAGTAGTTAAAATCATTTTGAAATCTAATTGTATCTAGAGCATCTGTTTTTTTCCATCCATTACAATATAATTGTGAAAGAGTTAAAATTACTGCATGATCTATTTTATTTTTACTCATCCATTTTAATTTTTCATCAACAAAAAAACTAGGGTGAGTAATTGGACGACACCAACTACCTTGCCTCATAAATTTTTTATCTGAGTCTATAGAAAATAGATTTTTCTTTTTTAAAAAAGAAGGAATCTGATTTGGCTCAGGTAATAAGTGAGAATGAGCATTAATTTTCATTTAAATAAATTAAAATGTAAATCAAAATTAAAAAACTTATTTTTAATTAAAGAAATTAAATGAAATCAAATACATTAAACAATGATTTTTTAATGATTGCGAAAACAATGCACGGGTTAGAAGATGTCTTAATAGAAGAATTGAAAGCAATTGGAGCAAAAAATATAAAAAAAGGTAAAAGAGCAATTGAATTTTATGGAAATCAAACAATACTATATAAATCAAATGTTTGTTTAAGAACAGCATTAAGAATTTTAAAACCTATTTCAACATTTAATATAAAAAATCAAGTAGACTTGTATAATGAGGTTAAAAAAATTAAATGGGAAAAAATAATTTCTATAAACGATACCTTTTTAATTAACTCTACAGTAAATAACTCTAACTTATTTAATCATAGTCAATACGTTTCGCAAAAAATCAAAGATGCTATTGTTGATCAATTCAGAGAAAAATATGGAAGAAGACCATCAATTAATAAATTCACACCAACAATACAAATAAATGCATATTTGAGTGGAAATAAATGTCAAATATCTCTTGATAGTTCAGGTAATTCATTACATAAAAGAGGCTACAGAGTGCAAAAAGGAAATGCACCAATTAATGAAGTTTTAGCTGCAGGCATTATTCTTTTAAGTGATTGGGATCAAAAATTAATATTTAGAGACCCTATGTGTGGGTCAGGTACAATAATTATCGAAGCTAACATGATATATAACAACATTGCTCCTAACATTAAAAGAGAAAAATTTGGGTTTATGAATTGGAATGATTTTGATAATGATCTTTTAAATAACATAAAATTTAACTTAAAACAAGAAGAAAAAAATATAACACAAATAATTGAAGGTTTTGATAATCATTTTGGAGCAATTTCTTCATCCAGAACAAATATTAGAAAAGCACAAATAAACAATGATATTAAACTTAAAAGATTCAACTTTTTTAAACAAAAAAATTTAGTAGAAAAAAGACACGTTGTTTTTAATCCACCGTATGGTGAAAGATTAAAAATATTTGATGAAAAATTTTATGAAGATATGGGTAACATACTTAAAAAATTTTACTCAGATTCAAACATTTGGATAATTACCTCTGACCTTGAAAATATTAAAAAAATTGGACTTAAGTCTTCAAAAAAAATTCAATTATTTAATGGAAGTTTGGAATGTTATTTATTTAAATATGAAATATATGAGGGTTCAAAAAAAAAAGATAAAAAAATATAGACAAAGCATTACATTATTACTAAATTCGAAACTTAATATATTAAAATGAAAAAAGGAACTGTAAAATTTTTTAATGAAACTAAAGGTTTTGGATTTATCATTGAAAATGAAACAAACGAATCACATTTTGTTCACATATCTGGTTTAATTCACAAAGTATCCGAAGGTGACCCTGTAGAATATGAACTAGAAGAAGGAAAAAAAGGCATGAACGCCGTAAATGTTAGATTAACAGATTAGTATTACTATATATTAAAATCATTTTTAATTTCTGGATATACCGGGACAGTAATTTTCCTAGAAAAATTATAACACACAATTGTTACTGTTGCAACACAAACAACCTTGTTTTTCAAAAAAATAACAGAGAAATTATCAAAGCTTTTATTTCCAATTCTTGAAATTTTCTGACATATAACAAGTTCAGAAGGATGTGTTACTTGGTTTACATAATCAATTTTAATGGAAGCAACAATGAGTGAACGCGAAGAATGATTAACATTCCATCTCTTAAAAAAAACAATTCTTGCATCTTCTAAATAAGAAAGGAAAGTAGCATTATTAACATGTTTAAAAGCATCTAAATCTCTAAATCTAGTGTTAATTTTATGAACAAAATTGAAATCACTTGTTCTAAGTTCGTTATAATCAATCTTCATATTTAATCTTTAGAATCAAAAAAACTTGAGGTTTTTTTTATCAAATCAACTTTAATTTCCTCAACAATACCTCCAGGAAAACCATTTTCCTCAAAACAAATTCTAATATTTTCTTTTTTATTTTCATAAGATTTAACAAATTGGGCCATCGATTCAATTGTGTTGTTTTTTATTGAATCAATTTCTGTTGAACTAAAATTCTCCTCTAAATCTTTATTAATATTTAAAACAAAGCATTTACATTTTAATTCAATTGAATTTATATTGGTGCAATATAATTCATTCATAGTATCGAATATGTTTTTTTTTGTGAAGTAAAAAAAAGAAAATATTGAAATAATCATAACTAAAAAAAGTAATGACAACTTAAATAAAAATTTAGTTACATATTTAATTATAAACCATATTAAAATAAAGCTTAATATTATTAGAAAAAAATGAATAGTCTCCATAGGCTCATTAATTTAAATAATTTTTTAAAAAGTTATACCATTTTTTTTAATTTAAAATAAATTTCAACCATTGCTTTTGTATCTAGTTCACAGTAACTTAATAAATTTTTTCTAGTTAAATTTACATCTTCTTTAAAATTTTTATCTAAAACCAATCTTCCCCATGTATCAAGTGCCATAGTACCATTAGAAATATCTAAATTCGAATATGAAAGATTAGGGCAAATAATAGGTAAAATATTTTTTATTGATGTAGATCCATTAAATCTATAATCAATATAATATTTCTTAAAAATATCTTCTAAATCAAACATTTTTAAGTTGATGAATTCTAAATAATTTTTAAATTCTGGAAACCAATTAATCAAATCTTTATTTCTACTTTTTTCAAAACTAGCATGCCAAGAAATAAAAGTTCCTTCGAGTCCGGTAAAACTTTTCATGTTTGATAACATTTTGTTGTTTAATTCCATTTTATCAGCTAAATATTCAAAATGAGTTAATTTATCATTTTTAAATAAAGAATGTATAGATACCTGAAAAACATGTTGTTTATGAGGCCCTAGGTCATCAATTTTAGGAACAGCTGAAGGATAGGTTTCATAATCTATAAAATGAAGTGGGAATTCTAAATTTTCTAATATTTTTTTTATGTTTTCTAAATCAATAAGAGGCTTTGTTGTTTTTGCAGATAATATTTGATTTAATTGAAAATCACTAAAATTAACATCACTATTAGCATCTACTTCAGTAATTTTAGATTGATTGTTTTTTAATAAATGATTTATTTTTTTTTTACTAATTCTATTAATCATGTAAATACTATTTTCTAAAATATTTGGATTGAAATAGGAAAAACTATCACAATGATTAGAACGAGTATTAAATTTACAGGAGCAAAAATTTTCATTTATTGATTTTTTTTTAATAAAATTTATTGCATTATTTATTTCAATTTTAACAATATTATATAAATCATTTATCTTCTCGGTAACATCTTCAATCAATAATAAATTTTCAGGTTTAATATTGCC
>TARA_B100001057_G_scaffold147440_1_pt1 | contig 11859 bp, 9 predicted proteins | sample TARA_B100001057 | Tara Oceans TARA_B100001057 (sample SAMEA2621839) | marine metagenome | biome: marine biome (ENVO:00000447); feature: surface water layer (ENVO:00002042); material: "saline water (ENVO:00002010), including plankton (ENVO:xxxxxxxx)" | depth 5 m | reverse complement strand
GATGTTGATTTTGTAGTTCATGCAGCTGCTACAAAAATTGTTCCTACTGCTGAATATAACCCATTTGAGTGTGTGAAAACAAATATAAATGGCGCAATGAATGTTATTAATGCTGCAAAAACAAATAAAGTAAAAAAAGTAGTCGCTCTATCTACTGATAAAGCTTCAAATCCTATAAATCTTTATGGAGCTACAAAATTAGCTGCGGATAAATTATTTATTGCTGCAAATTCAGAAGATAATAAAAATATAACAAAATTTGGAGTTGTAAGATATGGGAATGTTATGGGTTCCAGAGGTTCTGTTATACCTTTCTTTTATTTATTAAAAAAAAATAAAACAATGCCTATCACAGATATAAAAATGACTAGATTTATGATTAGTCTAGAAGAAGGAGTTAAACTTGTTTGGGATGCTTTTTTAGATTTAAAAGGCGGCGAAATATATGTAAAAAAAATACCATCAATGAAGGTAATTGATATCGCAAAATCAATTAATCCAAAAGCTAAATTGAATATTATTGGAATTAGGCCTGGCGAAAAAATTCATGAACAAATGATAGGTATAGAAGATGCAATGTATACATATGAATATAAAAATTATTTTAAAATTTTGCCGTCATTGTTCAATTGGAACCTTGATAAGAAAAGAATAAAAAATGGAAAAAAAGTTCCTGATAATTTTGTATATTCATCAAATAATAACAACCATTGGATGACTCAAAAAGAATTAAAAACTTGGATAAAAAGTAATCTTGAAAAAAAATAATTGTTTTATTACTGGGGGCTCAGGTTTACTTGGCTCTAGTTGGCTTTTTCATCTGAAAGATAAATATGAGGTTTTCTCCTCTGAAAATAAAAAAAAAATTAATTTAGATAATATAAATTTTTGCAAAATTGATTTATTATCCAGATTTGAACTATTTAATTTACTAAATAAAATAAAACCATGTATTTTAATACATACAGCAGCATTATCAAATGTTGAGAAATGCGAATTAAATCAAGATCAAGCATTAAAGGTAAATGTGGAAATCACAAAAAATATAATTGATGTATGCACTAAATTAAATATCAAAATTATATATATTTCTACTGATCATTTATTTGATGGCACTCAAAAATATGTTAATGAAAATGAACATAAAAAACCTTTAAATTTTTATGCAAATTCAAAAGATTTAGCAGAGCAATTAATAATAAAAAATGTTGAAAAATATTTAATTATCAGATCAAATTTTTTTGGATGGGGAACATCCTATAGAAAATCATTTAGTGATTTCATAATTAATAATTTAAGAAACAATGTTCAAGTTAATCTATTTGAAGATGTATATTTCACCCCAATTATATTTTCTGAATTATTTGAAAAAATAGATATGTTAGTTAAATATAATAAAAATGGTATTTATAATATTGTAGGAAATGAAAGATTATCAAAATATGAATTTGGACTTAAATTATCAAATATCTTTGAGCTTAACAATAAATTGATAAACAAAATATCCATAAAAGATATGAAAAATTTAGTAATAAGACCCTTAGATATGAGTCTAAGTAACAAAAAATATATAACAGAATTGAATGATAATTTTTATGATCTAGAATATAATATTAATCTTTTAAAGATTTCTGAAAATGAAAAAACAACGAGGTTTATTAGATGTCTATAATTCCATATGGAAAGCATTATATAGATCAAGATGACATTAAAAATGTTATTGAAGTATTAAAGTCAAATAATCTTACTCAAGGTCCAATTATAGAGATATTTGAAAAAAAATTTGCATCATATGTAGGTGCTAGGTATGCTGTGGCTGTTTCAAGTTGTACTGCAGGTTTACATATTAGTTATTTAGCACTTGGATTAAATCAAGATAATAAATTATTAACTACTCCAAACACATTTGTCTCTACAGCTAACGCAGCATTTTACTGTAATTCCAAGCCCTTATTTGTAGATATTTCTGATGATGATTTAAATATAAATAAATATGATTTAAAAAATAAAATCAAAAGAAATAAAAAAATTAAAATTGTTACCCCTGTACATTTTGGAGGAAAACCTTGTGATATGAAGCAAATTAAAAAAATATATAAGTTAAATAAAAATATAAAAATCGTTGAAGATGCTGCTCATGCTTTAGGCGCTAGGTATGAAGATGGGTCAATGGTTGGAAATTGTAAATACTCAGACGCAACTGTTTTTTCAATGCATCCAGTAAAAATAATTGCATCTGGAGAAGGTGGAGTTATCACAACTAATAATTACAATATTTATAAAAAATTAATTAGGTTAAGAAGTCATGGAATTAATAAAAGAGATGATAAATATATAAATAAAAAAAATTCAAAAACACAAAATAGATTAAACCCATGGTATTATGAAATGCAAGATATTGGTTTTCACTATAGAATTACAGATATCCAAGTTGCTTTAGCATTATCACAGTTAAAAAAAATAAATAAATTTTTACACAAAAGAAAAAAAATCGCTAAAATTTATGACAACGCCTTTAAAAAAATAGAATACATAACTATTGGACAGCCTGAAAAGGAAACAAGTAGTCATCATTTATATATAATTAGAATAGATTTTAAAAAATTAAAAAAAACTAGAGCTGAACTTATGTATTATTTAAAAAAGAAAAATATTATTACACAAGTTCATTATATCCCAGTAACAACTCATCCATATTATTCTATCAAAAAATATAAATCAAATGATTATCCTAAATCTTTAAAATATTACGATGAAGCGTTAAGTCTTCCAATTTATTATACACTTACTGATAAACAACAAAAATTTGTAATTAAAAATTTATTAAATTTTTTTAAATAACATGCATACTAAAAGAGTTTTATTTAAGAAGCTTAAGTTGCATCATGCAAATAAAAAATACGCAAACTGGTTCGATGATCCAATTGTAAAAAAATATATATATAGTTCTAAAAAAAAAATAGATATTATTAGTTTAAAAAAATATATTTCAAAAAACAATAAAAATAAATCAACATTGCTTTTTGGAATTTTTACCATAGATCAAAATGAACACATTGGAAATATTAAATTTGATGATATTAATGTTAAGAAGAATAGAGTTACAATGGGCATATTAATAGGTGATAGAAATTTTCGCGGTGTTGGTATTTTTAATGAAGTAATAGAGTTTTTTTCAGATTATTTTTTTAACGAATTTAAAATAACAAACATTTATTTAGGAGTTGATAAAAAAAATAAAATTGCAATAAAATCATATTTTAAATCAGGTTTCAAAATTACATCAGAGTTTTTTAAAGAAAAAAAATTAAATGCAATTTATATGGTTAAAAAATATAATTTATTTAAAAAAATTATCATTGGCACAGCACAGTTTAGCAAAAATTATGGTATCAATAGAAATAATTCAATAGATAAGTCTTTCAAAAAAAAAATTATAAATTTTTCACTAAAAAATAACTTAAAATTTTTTGATACATCAAATGTTTACAATGAATATAAGAATCTATTTTCAAATAATATGGATCAGCAAATTATTTTAAAAATTTTTTTTAAACAAAATATTGATGATATTAATCAATTTACTGAACATTTAGTTAATACACATATGTCAAAATTTAATATTGATAAATTTTATGGAATTCTTATTCATAACTTTGAGCAATTACCTTCAAATCAGATAAAGAAAATTTTTAAAATTCTTAAAATTTTAAAAGAAAAGGGCATAACAAATAAAATTGGAATATCTATATATGATTGTAATAAAATAATTAAAATTATAAATAAATATCAATTTGATATTTTGCAGTGTCCATTTTCAATCTTTGATCAAAGATTATTAGATAATAATACAATCAATAAAATTAAAAAAACAAAAATTGAGATTCATGCTCGTTCAATTTTTTTACAGGGCTTATTATTAAAAAATGAAATTGATGGATACTTTGATAAATGGAATAAAAAATTTAATAATTATAGTGAATGGATAAAAAAAAATAAAATTGATAGAATGCAATCAGCTTTAAACTTTGTTTTAAACCATAACTTTATAGATAAAATAGTAATTGGATTTGATTCTGAAAAACAAATTAATGATATTCTTTGTAGATTGGAGGAATATTATTTTTTAAAATTTCCTAATTATCTTAAGGTAGATGATATAAAACTTATTAACCCATCAAACTGGAAATGAAACATAAATATTTATTAATAATACAAGCCAGAATTAATTCTAAAAGATTGCCAGGAAAAGTTTTAATGAAACTTGGCAAATATACAATCATTGAGTTTCTATATAAAAGATTAATTAAATCAAAAAAAATTGATAAAGTTATTGTAGCAACAACTACAAATAAAACTGATGATATTTTATGTGATTATTTCGATAATTTAAATATACATTATTTTAGAGGATCAGAAAATAATGTTTTAAAAAGATTTTATGACACAGCATTTTCATATAAAGCAAAAAATATAATTAGAATAACAGCAGATTGTCCATTTGTTGATATTAAAATGATGGATAAAATGATTAGTATTTTTGAAAAAAACAAAGTAGATTACTTATCTAATTCTTTTCCTCCAACATTTCCGGATGGTTTAGATATTGAAATATTTAATTATAAATCATTAAAAAATGCATTTAAAAATGCTAAATCAAAATACGACAAAGAACATGTTACTTCATATATTAAAATTAACAAAAAACTTAAGATACTTAATTATGAAAATAAAATAAATTTATCTAAATATAGATGGACATTAGACGAAGCACTTGATTATAAATTAATTAAAAAAATTTATGAAAAGTTAAACAATAATATATATTTTACATGGAAAGATATTTTAAAACTGGAAGAAAAAAATCCTCAATTTTTTTCAATAAATATGAAAATTAAACGTAATCAGGGATCAGAATTATCTAGTTCACAAAAATTATGGAAAAGAGCTTTAAAAGTAATTCCAAATGGAAATATGTTCTTATCTAAAAATCCAAATCAATTTTTACCTGATATTTGGCCAGCCTATTTTACTAAAAGTAAAGATAGTTTCGTATGGGACCTTGATAATAAAAAATATTTTGATTTTTGTACTATGGGTGTTGGTACAAATATCCTTGGTTATAGTAATAAATTTGTAGATAAAGCTGTAAAAGAGAGCATTTCAAAAGGAAATATGTCTTCATTAAACTGTCCCGAAGAGGTTTTGTTATCTGAAAAATTAATTAGTATTCATAATGATTTCGATCAAGTTAGATTAGCCAGAACTGGTGGAGAAGCAAATTCTATTGCTATAAGAATAGCTAGGGCTAATACTAATAAACAAAAAGTTTTAATTTGCGGATATCATGGTTGGCATGATTGGTATCTTGCTGCTAATTTATCTAATAAAAAAAACTTAGATAAGCATCTTTTGCCAGGCCTCAGTCCTTTAGGTGTGCCTAAATTTTTAAAAAATACTACATTCACCTTTCAATATAATGATTTTGAAGATTTCAAAAACAAAATAGAATCAGATGATGAAATAGGTATAGTAAAAATGGAAGTTGTAAGAACATTTGAACCAAAAAAAAATTTTTTGAAAAAAATACGAGATTATACAAAGAAGAAAAATATTATCTTGATTTTTGATGAATGCACTACTGGTTTTAGAGAGAATTTTGGAGGTTTGTACAAAAAGTATAAAGTAGTTCCTGATCTTGTAATATTTGGTAAGGCAATTGGTAATGGATATCCTATAACTGCAATATTAGGAAGAGAAGAATTAATGTTAAATTCAAAAAAATCATTTTTAAGTAGTACTTTTTGGTCGGATAGAATTGGCCCGACAGCAGCAATAGCTTCTATAAATCAAATGGAAAAAATAAAATCTTGGAAAATTGTAAAAGAAAAAGGTCAATATATTAAATATAAATGGAAAAAATTATTTGATAAATACTCTCTTAGAGTAGACATCTGGGGTTTAAACGCAATCATTGGATTTAATTTTATATCTGAAAACAATCTAAAATATAAAACTTACATAACACAAGAATTATTAAAGAAAAATATTCTTGCTGCTAATTTAGTTTATGTATCTGTTGCACATAAGAAAGATGATATTGATAGATATTTTTTTGAATTTGAAAAAGTTATAAAGACAATTAAATCATTTGAAGATGGATTAGATCCTGATAAATTTATAGAAAATAAAATTGCTAATAGATCCTTTAAAAGATTAAATTAATTATGAAACTAAAAAAAAATAAATTTGAATTTTATGAACTTGATAAAAAACCAAAAAAAAATTATTTATTAAAATATTATCAAGATATTTATTTCCAAAAAAATAAAGCTTATTACAAAAAAAAATATTCAAAACTAGAAATTGATTATATAAATTCCAAGTTAAAACAAAAATTTTATAATATTACAAAAATTCTAAATAAAAAAACTAGTTGTTCATTACTGGATATAGGGTGTGGCAAAGGTGAATTTATAAGTTACTTTAAAAAAAAGAAATGGAAAGTTACAGGAATAGAAAAAACTTCTATTTCTTTTAATAAAAACATAAATAATAATATTATTGCTGGTGACGCAATTGAAATACTTAAACAATTAGCATTTGAAAAAAATAAGTATGATTTAATAGTAATGCATAATGTATTTGAACACTTGTTAGAACCAGAAAAAGTACTAATTTTAATAAAAAAAATTCTCAAAACAAATGGTTTACTTTCAATAAATGTTCCAAATGATGAATCTTTATTACAAAAATATCTATTTAAAAAAAAAATAATTAAAAAAAAATATTGGATTGCATATCCTGACCACATCAATTATTTTAACATAAATACATTTGCAAATTTTATGAAGTTTTTTAAATTTAATGTAGTAGACACTCTGGCAGATTTTCCCATCGAACATTTTTTATTTAATAAAAATACAAATTATATTAAGAATAAGAAATTTGGTAAAGAAGCTCATTCATCAAGAATCTTATTTGAAGATTTTTTAATGAAAAATTACAATTTAGAGGAAATAAATAATTATTATAGATCAATCTCTAAAATAGGTTTAGGAAGAAATATAAATTATATATGTAAAATGATTTAAGTCTAATAAGTGTTAAATTTCAATAGAAAGAAAAAACCAAACTCTAAATTTGGAAATATATTAATTACTAGCTCATCCAAAAAAATACCACTTATAGAAAATGTAATTAAATCAAAAAATCTTATTGATAAAAATATTGAAATATTTGCAGGAGATAATAATCATAATGTAATATCTAAGTTTTTTGTTGATAAATTTTGGAAAATGCCAAAAACAATTGATGCAAATTATACCCAAATAATAAAAAAATTATTTGATCAAAATATAAAAATTATAATACCAACAAGGGATGGTGAATTAAATTTTTGGTCAAAGTATAAAAAAAAATTAAATAAAAAAGGAATAATAGTGTTAGTTAATGACATGAAAAAAATAAATATTTGCAATGATAAGGTAAAATTTAATAAATTCTGTGTTGTTAATAAAATATTAACTCCTCGAATATACAATACTAATTTTAAAGAAAATCAAAAGCTTATAATTAAAGAAAGATTTGATTCTACTAGTCTTATCACTAAAAATATTTCATCTAAAAATTATAAAAAATATTTAGTAAATTATAGAAATCCATTTATTCAAAAATATATACCGGGTAAAGAAATAAGTGTCGATATTTGGTCTGATAAAAAAAATATTAAAAATTATTTTATATCCAGATATCGAGAACTAGTAATTGATGGGGAATCACACATCACAAAAGGTTTTGATAATAAAGTTTTAAATCGAATAATTGATAAAGTAATATATAAACTAAAATTACATGGTCCATATATGTTACAATTTATTCAATCAAAAGATAAGTTTTATTTAATTGAATGTAATCCTAGAGTAGGTGGAGCATCAACATACTCTATGAATAATGGATTAGATATTATTTTATGGTCTTTAATAGAAGCTTATAAAATAGATAAAAAATTTTTAATTAAATACAAAAAAAAGAAAACATTTAATAGATTAGTAAGAGCGCCTTTTGATAATTTCAGATAAAATATTGGTTTTTGATCTTGATGACACCTTATATAATGAATTTGATTTTGTTGTTTCTGGTTTTTTTAATGTATCTAAAATTATAAATAATAAATTTAATATTAAAACTGACGAAAGTTATAAATATTTGTTAAATTATTTTAAAAAATATGGAAGGGCAAAGATATTTGATAATTTTTTAAATAAACACAATATATATTCTAAAAAAAATTTGAAATTATGTATTAATATTTACAGATATTCTAATAGAAATATTTCAATTAAACCTGAAGCAAGAAATATAATATCCAAATTATATAAAAAAAAAAATTTATATTTAGTTACTGATGGGAATAAAATAGTACAAAACCACAAAATTAAACTTTTAAAAATTAATAAATTTTTTAAAAAAATATATATTACTCATAATTATGGTATAAAGTATTCAAAACCATCTTTATACTGCTTTAAAAAAATATGCCAAATTGAAAATATATCTTTTAATAATTTAGTATATATAGCCGATGATCCAAATAAAGATTTTATAAATCTAAATAATAAAAATGCTATTACTATTAGAATTTTAGAAGGTAGATTTAAAAATTTTAATTTTAAAAAAGCATATGATGCAAAAATAAAAATTAAAACTTTTAAAAAACTATTAAATTATTTATAATATTTTTTGTGTTTAAAGTTAATAATATAAAAATTGGTAAAAAGTACCCTCCGTTTATTATTGCTGAAATGTCAGCAAACCATAATCAGTCTATTACAAATGCTCTAAAGATTGTTCGTGAGGCAGCAAAATGTGGAGTTAACGCAATAAAATTGCAAACTTATACTCCAGATACAATTACTATTAGATCTAAAAGAAAAGAATTTAAAATTAATTCAAGTAAATCTTTGTGGAAAGGTAAAGATTTATATTCATTATATAAAGAAGCTTATACTCCATGGGAATGGCATAAACAAATATTTGATGAAGCAAAAAAAAATAATATAATATGTTTTAGCTCTCCTTTTGATGAAACTTCTGTAGATTTTTTAGAAAAAATAAATACTCCAATGTATAAGGTTGCTTCATCTGAATGTGTAGATATTCATTTAATTAAAACAATAGCTCAAACAAAGAAACCCATGATAATTTCTACAGGAATGGCAACTAAAAAAGAAATATATGAAGCGATTGAGTGTGCAAAAAAATATGGATGCCAAAATATCGCATTATTAAAATGTACTAGTACTTATCCAGCACCATTAAATGATATCAATCTTAAAACAATAGAACATATGAGAAAAGAATTTAATTGTGAGGTAGGTTTATCAGACCATACTCTAGGAATTGGAGTTCCACTAGTAGCTATTTGTAATGGCGCTACAATAATTGAAAAACATTTTACATTATCAAGAAAAATTAAAAGTGCAGACTCTGAATTTTCTTCAGAGCCAAATGAATTTAAACAATTAGTAATTGAGTCAAAAAAAATCAAATCTTCAATTGGAAAAGTAAAATATGGTCCTACAAATAGTGAAAAAAACTCAACTATTTTTAGAAGATCATTATATGTTGTAAAAAATATTAAGAAAGATACAATATTTACAAAAGATAACATTAAATCCATTAGACCTGCATTAGGTTTAAAAACTTCTAATTTGGAGAGGATTATTGGAAAAAAATCAAAAAAAAATATAAAAAAAGGAACTCCTCTGAAATGGAATATGATTAAGTTATAATTACTTATGAAATATTTAAAAAAAAAAATAAAAAATTATTTCTCAATAAATATTATTAAAGGTTATAAAAAAATAAAAAATGAACATAACTTAAAATTAATATCAATTATTAATGACGATCTAACAAAAACAAATCTTAAAATAACTCATGGCAACAGTTTTTTTTTTGGTAAAAATCAATATCTTTCTGAGATTTCAATAAGACAAAGTTTATTAAAAGAAGTTGGCTCGTTAAGATTGAATAAATTAATATTATTTTCGTATTCACTAGGCATTTCACTTTGTTATCCATTAACGAAAGAATGGATTAATGTATTAGAAAAAAATAAAATAAAGGTTAACAGATTTGTATCTAAATTTTTATGGAAATTATTTTTGCTATATAAAATTATTTTAGCAATTAAACTTTTATTTAATATTTTAAAATATAATTTTTTCTCAAAACATAAAAATAAAAATAAATTTTATTATTTTTTTAATTTATCAAATAAAAATATTCCTAATATTGGTTTAGAGTATGAAAATTTTGGAATTTTTGATATTATAAATAGAAATGAAGATGATGAAGTTATTTATTTTAAGCATAATATAAATAAAAAAGAATTTGAAAACGGTAAACTCAATATAAACTATCAAAAATTTTTTTTTAAGCCTAATAATAATATAATTAAAAATGTTAAAATTCTTTTATGGTTTTTAATTTGTTTTTTCATTTCTATTTATGGATTTATATTTTCATGGAAATATCCATATTTTTTTTATGATTCTTTATTGTCTATGATTACCAGAGAATATAATTCTTCCTTACTACCAACTAAATCTTTTTTTAATCAATCTTCATATATTTACCGACCATATTGGACATATTTTTTAGATAATAAAAAAAATCAAACAATATTTTATTTTTATTCAACTAATATACTAGAGCTACATCCAAAAAACGAATTTGTTCCAGATTTTATTGGATGGTCAATAATTACTTGGAATAATTTTTATTTCTGGGATGATATTCAGAAAAAGTATATAGAAAAATTTACTAAGAATTTTAATTTTAAAATAACTGGACCAATTAATTTCTACCCAAGTATTAAGTCAGAAAATATTTACATACCAACTAATAATTTAACAATATTTGATGTTAGGCCTTCAAGAATGAGATTATATAGTTACTTGGGAAAACCATATGAATTCTATACATCAACAAATATGATTAAGTTTGTCAGAGATATCTACGATATTGCAAGTAAATTAAATATTAATTTGGTAATTAAACAAAAAAGAAAAATAGCTGATAGTTTTAAGCTTGAGGATCCTCAATATATTTCATTTATTAAGAATTTATCAAAGTATAATAAAGTTTATATTATTGAGGATTTGGAGGGAGACAGTTTAAAACAAATCTTTGAAAAAACGAAATTATGTATCTCAATACCTTTTACATCTACAGCAATACTTGCAAGGCAATATAAAAGTAAATCTATATATTATGATCCAACAGGAGAAATTGAAATAAATGATATTAATTCACACAATATTACAACAATTCAAGATAAAGATATACTTCTACAATACATAAAGAAATTGTTTAGATCTTGAAATTAATTTTTCATTTAAGAAAAAAAAGTATATTATAAGAAATAATTTATCATTTATTAAATCATTAAATTTTTATGAGCCAACTTCAATTTGAAAAAATTACATCATCAAAAAAATATATTACAGAACTATATAATCTATTAACAAAAAGAAATTTTAAAATAAGTCATGTTGATAATATTACTTTTGAAGACCATAAAAAATTTGTTTTTAATCATCCTTATAGAAATTGGTATATCATTAAAATTAAAGATAAATATATAGGAAGTGTTTATTTAAAATATGATAACAGTATTGGAATAAATATAATAATTAAATCAACAGTCAAATTAATTGAAGAAATAATTAATTTTATAAGATCTTTAAAGAAGCCTTTAAGTGAGAAAAAATCATTACGATATAAAGATTTTTTTATAAACGTACCATCAAATAACCAAAATTTGAAACAAATTCTTTTGAAATTAGGATA
>TARA_B100001057_G_scaffold462882_2_pt1 | contig 11864 bp, 10 predicted proteins | sample TARA_B100001057 | Tara Oceans TARA_B100001057 (sample SAMEA2621839) | marine metagenome | biome: marine biome (ENVO:00000447); feature: surface water layer (ENVO:00002042); material: "saline water (ENVO:00002010), including plankton (ENVO:xxxxxxxx)" | depth 5 m | reverse complement strand
CAACCCAAACGCTTTGCCGTTCCGGCTTCCCGTGTACGATCGACCAATTTCCCTTTCTCGTTTTTCCAAAACTCTACGGGTCCCCATTCCGTGGTCACAACGAGATCAATCCACCCGTCGGAATCGTAATCACTCCATAGGGATGAGGTGACCATGCCGGTATTCTTAAGTCCGGGCGCGAGCGCCTCGGTTCGGTCGACGAACTTACCTCCTTCATTCTGAAGCAATGAACTGCCCGGCACCTCGGGGTATTGACCCCGCGTCACTCGCCCTCCGACGAAGAGGTCGAGGTCTCCGTCACGGTCGAAATCGCAAGCCGAAACGCTTCCTCCGCTGTCCCGAAGGTCGGGAGTGTTGGGTAAACCAAGGGTGAATATCCCCTTGCCGTCGTTGAGAAAGAGACGGTCACGAAGGTAAAGAGAGGAAACGCCTGGATGGTATCCCCCCGAGACCACGTACAGGTCCAGGTCGCGGTCGGAATCGGCGTCGAAGAAAACCGAGCCCATGTCTTCGAAAGGAAGAAGTTCCTGGGCCCTGAAATAACGTTGGGGAAGGCTTGAAAAACGCGGACCTGCCTCTCTCTTTAGCAACCGGGAACCAGTCCCGCCTCCCTGACCGTAAAAAAGATCGATTTCTCCATCCCCGTCGACGTCGCCCGCGCTCAAACCGGACCCCAGGCGGGACGGTTGAAAGGGAAGGAGTGGTTGAATGGAAAAATCATCGACGACGTTTTCCCGGTGCCGTAGATCGGAGGGAAAGACTTCTTGGCTTTGGTCCTGAAACAGAGCAAGCCGGATCTCTTTTTTTTCAGCGAGCAAAGAATTGGCATCGGATTGGTGGACGACGAACCGTCTGTCGACCGCGAGGTTCTTGAATTCCTCGACTTGCCCCCTCGGCCAAGTCACTTCCATCTTGCGGATGACTTTGGCTTTCCCTAGGCCAAAATGGAGTACAGGCGCATTGGCGGAAGCATAGCCTTGAGAGGAAGAAAGCGTCCGCCAGTGACTTCCCAACTCGGTCACGATCTTGACTGTGGCCCCAATCGCCCAGCGGTTCCGGTCTTCACCGATTAAGCGAACTAGAACCCTTGACCCCTCTTGGGAATCGTTTCTGTAGAAGAGATATGGATTGTCCATGGATGCAACCGCGGCATCGAGATCGCCATCCCGGTCGAAGTCCGCCAAGGCGACCCCGTAACTTACCCCGCGCTGATCGAAACCCCATTCCCGGGAAACCTTCGAAAAAGAAATTCCTCCTTCATTGCGGAAGATGAAGTTCTCGTCTTTTTTCGGGGGAGAGTTTCTCCAAAATTTTCTCTTTGCGTCCGCCGTTTCGAGTGCTTCGGATTGATTGAGAAAATCCGAATTCGTACGGTCCTGCGTCATCCCGTTGGTTCCGATCAGATCAATCCAACCATCGTTGTCAAAATCACCGAACTTGACCGACCAGGTCCAGTCGGTCCCGGCAAGACCCGCCATGTGCGCAACTTCCAAGAAGGCCTTGCCCCCGGAATTCAGATAGAGTGAGTTGCGCATGTACTGACGCGGACTGGCGGTTCGAAGAAACCAACCGTCCTTTTCCATGTCCCCCATCCCGATCTTCGATTTGTAATGATTCGATCCCGCCATGTCCGTGGTCATGAGATCAAACCAACCGTCATTGTTCACGTCGCCTTGGTCGACCCCCATCGAGAACCAGGGCAGATGAGGCAAAACCTCCTGGGCGACTTCCTTGAACCCCCTCCCCTTTTCGTTGCGGTAAAGACGGTCGGGGCCATAAAAATCATTGGCGACGTAAAGGTCCGACCAACCATCCCGGTCATAATCAAACCAAACGGCGGCCAACCCTTCGTCCGTCCCCGTGATGCCAAGTTCACGTCCGACTTCCCGAAACCGGTCTCCGTCGTTTCGGTATAGAAGATCATACTCCCCTGCCTTCACCACGCGGACACCTTCGGTAGGATGGCGGACCAAATTAAAGATCTCATGGTATTTCTCCTCCACTGTAAGGTGCCCTCCGACAACTTGGCCTTTGATCTCCATCCCTTCCCTTGGAGAGGGTTTGTCGGACAAACGATTGGTCACCAAAAAAGCGTCCAAATCTCCGTCCCGGTCATAATCGGCAAAGGCCATTTGGACACTCGCACCCCTTCTATCCAGAAACAATTCCTTGGCGACGTCCTTGAATTTACCATTCCCCAAGTTCTGCAAAAGCAAGTTCCGGTCACCTGTTCCGGCAACGAACAAATCTAGAAGGCCATCTCCGTCGTAATCCACAAAAGTGCAACCAACCGCCCAATGATCGGCAAAGAGGTCTTTCAACCCTGCCTTGTCCGTAACGTCTTCGAACTTGCATCCTCCCGAATTTCGAAACAAGCGGTGCCCTCCGTAGGGGTGCGCGAAGAACAAATCATCCCATCCATCACCGTCGAAATCCCCCGCACAGACTCCCCGTGCATGACGGGTCGTCATGAAATGAGGGTTTTCGCTAAAAAAGGCGGAATCCCCAAGATCTTCCTTTAGAGAGTGAAACTTGAGACCACTTTGATCCTCATCAATTTTGGTGAATACAAGGTTGGTGTTTTTACTGCCGGAACGGTCCGCAAGTTGAAATTCCTTGATCCTTTTGGATTCGCTTGCAAAACAAAGAGGTACATATGCTCCAAAAGGAACAAAGGAAATCAAGAGGAAGGTATGCACTAATCGAATATTAATAATGAATATTTTTCATATTTTGAAATCAAGAAAAAAATGAAACTTTCCCGACAGTGGAGCGTTTAACTTTTAAACATCAACCCAAACCAAGGATACAACCCATATGAAAAAGTTTCTAACTATTGTTTCAGTCCTAATGCTCGCAGCTGGACTGAGCGCCAAACCCGAAAAGGGTGGAAAAAAAGGCGGAGGCCCCGAGGGTCGCCCTTCCCGCGAGGAAGTTATGAAAAAGTTCGACAAGGACGGTGATGGAAAGCTCAGCGAGGACGAAAAGGCCGAATTACGCAAAGCCATGGCCAGCCGCGGTGGCCCCGGTGGTCGTCGCCCTCCCCCCGAACTCATGAAGAAATTCGACAAGGATGGGGACGGCAAGCTCAGCGAAGACGAGCGAGCCGAACTGCGCAAAGCCATGGAGGCGCGCAAAAAAGAGTTCATGGCAAAATTCGACAAAGACGGTGACGGCAAGTTGAATGAAGAGGAAAGAAAAGCCGCCATGGCCGAACGGGCCAAATCCGGCAAGGGAGGCCCCGAAAAAGGGGGGAAGCCCGGCGGAAAGAAAGGCAAGGGAAAGAAGAAAAAGGGCGGCGAGCCTGATGCTTGATTCACTTCCTGACTTATTTTGAAAAAGAGCCTCTCCGGAGGCTCTTTTTTTGTAATGAAACCGAAAATCCTTCACCCTTGCCTCTTCTTGCGTTAGGTTTGTCTCCATGAATAACGACATTCGCAGTCTGATCGAAGACTTGGCCAAGAAAGCCAGACAGGCTTCCTTGGAGTTGGCCGGAGCAAGCACCTCCGACAAGAACGATGCCCTTCAGGCCATAGCCCGCGGTCTCGAGTCCAACCGGAAAATTCTTTTGGAAGAAAATCAAAAGGATATCGATGCAGCCGAAGAAAACGGTTTGAGTGAAGCCATGGTGGACCGTCTTCGCCTGACACATGAAAGAATAGACGGTATGGTACAGGGTCTGCGCCAACTAATCAGCCTCCCCGATCCCGTCGGTTTGGTCATCGAAGAAAAAAAACGGCCGAACGGGTTGAGCATCCGAAAGGTCAGAACTCCCATCGGGGTGATCGGAATCATTTACGAATCCCGACCCAACGTGACCATCGACTGCGCTGGACTTTGCTTGAAATCGGGCAATGCCTCGATCCTCCGTGGGGGAAAGGAATCCCTTCATTCAAACCGGGCTCTCGCCTCCGTCATCGGACAAGCCTTGGCCAATTCCCCCATCCCCGAAGACTCCGTCCAACTTGTTCCCACCATCGACCGGGAGGCTCTCAACCATTTGCTGACTCTCGACGAGTACGTTCATTGCATCATCCCGCGCGGGGGAGAAGGCTTGATTCGCTTTGTTGCCGAGACCAGCAGGATTCCCGTTATCAAACACTACAAAGGGGTCTGTAATTTATTCGTGGACGCCGAAGCCGACCTGGAAATAGCGAGGCAAATCGCGGTGTCCTCAAAATGCGGGCGACCAGGCGTGTGCAACGCGATCGAAAACCTCATTGTGGACGAGAAGATCGCTCCTGCATTTCTCCCCGAATGCGCCAAGGAACTCGTAGAACAAGATTGCGAGCTACTAGTCGACGAAAAGGCAGCCTCCCTACTCAGTGATTTCCCCACCAAGCCGGCGACTGACGAGCACTACGACGAGGAATTCCTCGACCTGCGCCTTTCGATCAAAATCGTGGCTTCATTGGACGAGGCCATATCATTCGTCAACCGGTTCGGTAGTGGTCACAGCGAATCCATCATTACCAAAAACAAAAAACGGGCAGACCGTTTTTTACGGGAAGTGGATGCCTCTTCGGTTTATTGGAACGCGAGCACTCGCTTTACCGACGGATTCGAATTCGGCTTGGGGGCCGAGATCGGAATCTCCACCGATCGACTTCATGCCCGAGGACCGATGGGTTTGGAAGAACTCTGCACCTACAAGTACTTGGTGACCGGAAACGGACAATGGAAATAACTTTTCGATTGGCCTCCAAAACAAAAGCAAAAGAATGAGCGACCTCCTGATTACCGGGGGTAAGATCGTGAACGAAGGACGGTCTGCAGAACAAGACGTCCTTGTCAGGCAAGGCAGGATCGAACGGATCGGGCCCTCGATTTCTCCACCCTCCCCTTCTTGCAAGATTATTGATGCATCCGGCAAATTGGTGATGCCCGGACTCATCGATGACCAAGTTCATTTCCGCGAACCGGGACTGACCCACAAGGCTTGCATGCGAACCGAGTCCCGGGCAGCCGTGGCTGGAGGAATCACGACTTTTTTCGAGATGCCCAATGTCTCTCCCCCGACCTTGGATATGAAAAGACTGGAGGAAAAGTACGCCATCGCGGCTCGAGACTCAGTCGCCAACTACGCTTTTTTTCTTGGGGCAAGCAACGAGAACATCGACGCAGTCAAGGCAGCGGACCCCACTAAAATTGCGGGAATCAAAATCTTCATGGGTTCCTCTACTGGAAATATGCTGGTGGACGAGGAAGATGTATTGGAGAAGATCTTCCGCCATGCCCCGGCAACCATCGCAACTCATTGCGAACATACTCCGAGCATTTTGGAAAACGAGGAGACGGCAAAGAAAGAGTTCGGGGACGAGGTGCCCTTTTCCGAGCACCCGAAGATCCGCTCGCGCGAAGCCTGCCTGCGTTCCTCGAGTCTGGCGGTTGAGTTGGCCAAACGAGAAAAGGCCAGGCTCCATGTTCTGCATATAACGACCGCGGAAGAATTGGCTTTGTTCGAGTCCGGCCACGACCGTATCACAGCCGAGGCCTGCGTTCACCACTTGTGGTTCGAGCAGTCCGACTATCAAGAGCTCGGCTCCCTGATCAAGTGCAATCCCGCCATCAAGTCGGCTGAGGACAGGTCCGCCATTCGCCAAGCGGTAGCCGATGGAAGAATTTCCGTCCTCGCAACCGACCATGCCCCACACACTTGGGAAGAGAAGCAAGCGAGCTACTTCAAGGCGCCTTCCGGACTTCCCCTCGCTCAGCACAGTCTTCCTCTGATGTTGGAAATGACCAAGACGGGATGCTTTTCCATCGAAACCGTGGTCGAGCGGGCTTGTCATGCCCCAACCCGTATTTTCGACGTCCGAGAACGAGGGTTCCTTCGCGAAGGCTATTGGGCGGATTTGGTCATTGTCGACCCAGACAGGGAAACGGTGGTGGACGAGAGCGAACTTTTCAGCCGATGCAATTGGTCCCCTTTTTCAGGAACTCGTTTTTCCCATTCGGTCGAACTGACTTTGGTCTCCGGTCAAGTCGCCTATTATGCGGGCAAACCATCGGATGAGCCGACGGGCCAGCGGGTTGAATTCGAGAGCCAGCGCAGGTAGGCGGCGCGACCCTTTATTTGGTCCTGAGCAAGACGAGGGCGGTAACCAATCCCCCCATGAAAAGAGCTAGAAACAGCAGGAGAATCCATTTGCGCCACGGAGAAGGTTGCTTGACCCGACTCCCTCCACCCATCCGTCGAAGTTGCATTTGAAGATTGAGCATTCGGTCGGATATTTCTTGTTCTTCTTCCCGAACTTCATCCAGCTCAGGATCTGTGATCCCGGCAGCCATCACGGCCCGACCGAGTCGGGTATAAGCTTCGGGCAATCCGTCCTCGCTTCCTCCAAAGCTCAATTTTTCCACTTCCGCAACGGCTTCATCGATTTCCTCGTCCCGCAGGCCGGACTCGAAGGCCTGCCTGCCGATCAACTCGGGGAAGGTTGCGCGCTTGGCCCGCAGTTGAGCCATCTCCTCCTCCATTTCTTCGTATGAAGGGGGCTTGAAATCTTCTTCGCGATAACTTGCAAAAGCATAACCTGATTGCTCCTCTTCTGCCTTGGGAGCGACTTCCTCCGAATGGGAGGGGCTTATCTCGCTTGGAGACGATGCGGATTCATCACCCTCGTCCTGGAAGGCGTCTTCTTCCGGCGCTATCGATTCCTCGAAAGCTGCTTCAGGCGCATCTGCAGTTGCAACTTCCTGGACCGGAGGCGCCGCGGCTTTGGGGGGCGGAGCCACGATCCCTGCCTCCGCCCAAACAGGATGGTGCAAAGGGTGCCAGTCCGGCATACCCTCTCGCCAGGCAGGAGTGGCGGAGTCCAAGTCGCCGGATACCAAGCGGGACGCAATCCTGGGCAATCCGAAGGGCCCTTCCTGTTTTCCATTTTGAAAAAGATAGATTTGCATGACGCTTAGGGTAGCCAAGGATATTTTGAAAAGTCAGGCGATCTTTTTTCAAGAAAAGCTTTTTTTCCTTCGGCTCCTTCCTCGGACAAATAGTAAAGCAAAGTTGCGTTGCCGGCCAATTCCTGGATTCCCGCCTGACCATCGCAATCGGCATTGAAGGCGGATTTGAGACAACGGATAGCCAACGGGCTTTTGGATAAAACTTCGTCCGCCCATTTTAGTCCTTCCTCTTCCAACCGGTCAACGGGAACCACTTCATTGACCAACCCCATCCGGAGGGCTTCATCGGCCTTGTATTGACGACAGAGATACCATATTTCACGGGCTTTCTTGTGGCCCACTATTCTCGCCAAATATCCGGAACCGAATCCTCCGTCGAAACTTCCGACCTTGGGACCGGTTTGGCCGAAAATCGCGTTATCGGCCGCAATGGTAAGATCACATACGACATGCAGGACGTGGCCTCCACCAATCGCGTAACCAGCGACCAAGGCGATCACGACCTTGGGCATGGAACGAATTAACTTTTGCAAATCAAGTACGTTGAGACGGGGCACTCCTCCGTCATCGACGTATCCGGCTTGCCCACGCACGCTTTGATCTCCTCCGGAACAAAAGGCATATTTCCCATCAGTATGTGGCCCCGCTCCGGTCAGCAGCACCACCCCAATCGATGAATCCTCCCGAGCATCGAGAAAGGCCTCGTACATTTCGCTGACCGTCTTGGGCCGAAAGGCATTTCTTTTCTCCGGCCGGTTGATGGTGACTTTGGCCACTCCCGCTCTTTTCTCGTAGACAATATCCTCGAACTTTCCAAATACTTCCCAAGTCATTCTGGTTGATCCTCCTTTTTCAAGTCTTCCTTGATATCTTCTTTTTTCGGGAGGCCAGAGGCAACTCTCCTTCCTTGAGCTCCCCATTTTTTTCGCAGGTAATTGCGCTCCTCCTTCCAGTCGGCAAAAGGCTTGCCTCGGAGCGAAAGCAACTCGTCGAGATGTTGGCCGCCGGTCTTGTTTTTGTCTTCTTCGCTCATGGATAAAGTCTCCGTATACTCCAACCATTCGACTCGCCCCGTTCAAACAAAAAGCGGTCGTGCAAACGGTGCGGGCCTCCTTGCCAAAACTCAATCGTCTCGGGCTCCAAAGCCAAACCTCCCCAATGCGGGGGCTTGGGTGGATCCTCCCCATATTTTTCACGAGCCTCGAGAAAAGACTTTTCCAATGTCTCCCGTGAATCCAAATCCTCGCTCTGCTTGGATGCCCATGCACCAAGTTTACTCAAAGAGGGACGGGAACGGAAATAGTCCTCGGAAGTCGACTCGTCCAAAAGGGAAACCTTTCCGGTCACCACGACCTGCCTCTGCATGGCAAACCAAGGAAAATGCATGCTTGCCCAAGGGGAATTTCGCAACTGCACGGCTTTTCTGCTGTTGAAATTGGTGTAGAAGACAAAGCAATCGGCCTCCATGCCTTTGAGCAAAACAGCTCGTGCCACCGGCCTCGATTCTTCGTCCACGCTCGCCAAACTGCAGGCGTTGCAGTCGGGGATGCCAGCCTCGGTCGCTTCTTCCAGCCAAATGGAAAACTGCTCCAAAGGGCAGGCTTTCATTTCACTCTTTCGCAAAGGGGTCGAGTCGTACTCCTCCCTCATCTCACGCAATTGTTCGTTCCAATCAATCATCTTAAAACCTTGAATCCGAGTTTGGGCATTTGGCAATGGAAAAGAGCATGAGTCATTCCTCCATTGCCCGCACGCCGTTCTGTCCAACTTTCGTCGCCTGGGCTTTTTCCCGTATCTTTTTGCGAACCCTCATGTTCCACCGGATCAACTTAATCGCCAAGTATCCACGAAGGCTTCTGCGAAACCAATGCAGTTCGCGAACCGCATCGACTCTGGAAGACCATTTCTCCTTGTAATCGTAATTGCCGGGTAAAAAATCAACCAACCGCCTCTCCTTCCATGCTTTCTCCATATTGGTAATCAGCAACTGCTTGCCTGGGGAAAATTTCCCGAAGGCTTTGTCGAAAGCCAGATGGTGCACTCCCAGATACCCGGTATCAAGCAAATCGATCTGCCACGCAATAGGGCGATCATCCATGCGCATTACGGAAACCCTGACTCTTCCGGCCTTTGCCAATTCCGGAAGCAACTCGAAGAAGAAAGCCCGCTTGCCGCGTATTGAATAAAGGCCCGCCCCTTCCTTGCTCTTCCATGATTCGACTTCCACGAGACAAGTGGCAGGCATGATTGCCCGGACATCCTCAAAGCTATCGACTGTCTCGATCGTCACACTTCCTTGCTCGGCTAACTTCCGCTGATCGTATCGAAGTGACTTTCGGCTTTTGGCCCCCAGTTTTTCGAATAGAAAATCCTCGAAACTCGTATGATCGAGCCGGGGTTCGATCAAAGCGGTTTTCCTAGGCATTCTGGTAAGCGTAAGGTACTTGCCTTGCAAGGTTTCCGGTTGGAGCACTTCCTCCCAAAAGGAATTGCGCATCAGCGGAACCCAACAAAACAAAAAGCCCTTGAGCTGAGTCTTCATACCCTGAACCAAGGCATGAGCTCCTTGTAGTGTCGCAATGGGGTCAAAGTAGTTGGCCTCGTCGTAGACGAAAGGCCAAAGTCCTCTCGAACCCAGCAAACCGGGTCGCTCTACAAAAGGCCAAAAACCATCGAGCCTACCGTCGCCCGTTCTTGCCAACAGGAGAAAGGGGCGAACGTCGTCCGGTTGCCGGGACAGCCAAGAGAGGATCCATTCAGGTGAAAAATACGGGTTCCGGATGGAGGCCCGCTCGTGCAACTCTCCCAATTCAGCGAGTAAATGCGGACATGCAGGGTCTTTTTCGATGAAAATCGACAATTCGACAGCATTCGCGGAACTCTCGCGAACCTGATTGCCCGATTTCACACAGGTCAGGCGTTCAAATTCGAAAAGTCTTCGAACTCGGCCCGGAATCCGCCATCCACGCCTCGGCAAAGTACCGCCACCGCATCGTGGGAATGAAGAGATTCGAAGTGCGAGCAAACCACTCGAAAATCAATGATTCGATGCTCTTCGTTTAATTGAGCAAAAAGCAGACGGGCGGCATCTTCGACGAATTTGACTTTGGCTCCGTTCATTTCGGCAAAGGCTTGCTCGTCTTCCCGGCGAACCATGACTTGGGTCTCCGTGCTGAGGGCGTTGATGCAGAGGTCACGAAGATCGAGGAGGGAAATTTCTTTTTCGGGGTGAACCTCAACGCTGATTCGGGCTTTGCTACGCTGGGAATGTGGGATTGCGAGAAGATTCCTTTTTTCCCGGGCATGCTCCGAAAGTTCGGAGGCGCAGGGACAGGCCGAAGAATAGACAAAATCAAAGTGGATGATTTTACGAATCCTGTCAGCGCAATCGATAATACCCTCGAAGCAGCAATCGTAGAATTGAAAACCCTGTAAACCGCTGCGCAAGCTTTCTTGAAGCATGGGGTAGGAAAAGTTCGCCTTCAAACGAGCTTCTTTAGAGTCGAGCTTTTCTTTGTACTCACGAAGAATTCTGCTCAAAATTTCGGGTGCAAAAGTTTCGTTTTTGTACTCGTAGAAAATACGGATGATACGGGACATGTTAATCCCCTTTTTGTCGGCCTCGAGGCTGACCGTTCCTGTGACGGAAGTTTCGATCGTAAGGGCTTCCCCGTCGGGACCGACAAAAGCCAAGGGCAAACGAAAACCTGAAATACCTACTTGAAGGATGGGAACACGAGCACCTTCGAGTCCGTCTGCTCCAGAGTTTTGTACGTCGGGAAGGGAATCCCTGTAGTCGGGGGTAACCACAAAATCCTCATCATATTCTCGACGCAATTCATGGGGTTTGTCGGATTGAGTGTCCATCATGCGATTATGTTAAAATTTCTGCCGAAGGCAAACTCACTTCGCCTTGCCTTGATTGGCGACCGCTTCCATAGCCTTGGCCACCTTATCCGGATCACCGAGGTATTGACGGCTGACCGGCTTGAGATTCTCATCCAATTCGTAAACCAAGGGCATACCGGTTGGTACGTTCATGCCAAGAATATCCTCCTCCGAAACGCCGTCCAAATACTTGATCAGGGCACGAAGGGAATTTCCATGGGCGGCAATCAGAACATTCTTGCCGCTCCTGATTTGGGGAGCAATCGTCGATTCCCAGAGAGGAAGAAAGCGGTCGACCGTATCTTTGAGGCACTCGGTGAGCGGGAGATCCGATTCGCCCAAATCATCGTATCGACGGTCCTTGCCCGCATACCCCTCGTCATCCTTCGACATGGGAGGAGGGGGAATATCGTAACTACGGCGCCAAACGAGAACCTGCTCATTGCCGTGCTTCTCGGCGGTCTCAGCCTTGTTGAGTCCTTGAAGGGCACCATAATGACGTTCGTTCAAGCGCCATTCGCGATGAACGGGAATCCAAACCTGTTCCATTTCGGTGAGAGCCAACCAAAGCGTACGTATAGCCCGGGTGAGACGCGAGGTGTAGGCAACGTCGAAAGCAAACCCAGCCTCCTTCATCTGTTGGCCGGCTTCCCTGCCTTCCCGTTCACCCTGCTCGGTTAGATTCACGTCGTGCCAGCCAGTGAAGCGGTTATCGAGGTTCCATTGGCTTTCGCCGTGTCGAAGTAATACTAATTTGTGCATAATTGAAAAAGGAACTGATCAGGATAGTGAATTTCCCAAAGCCCGTCACTACTATATTATTTTAAAACAATCACAGAAAACACCTACAAGGATTCCCATGAACTCGTGGAATAATTGAAAAGCAATTTTGAATTTCCGGATCGCAAAAAGTATTCCCAACTTTCCGATCGTGAATCGCAAGGGTACGGATAGGTCGTTTTATTTGTCCACTTCCAATTTCCTTCCTTTCCGTATATCATTTCGTAAACCTCTCGCGTTTGGGGACGAAGACCCGTGCTTTCGTCAAACCACGGAGTGCCGCCCATAAA
>TARA_B100001057_G_scaffold496656_1_pt1 | contig 11873 bp, 12 predicted proteins | sample TARA_B100001057 | Tara Oceans TARA_B100001057 (sample SAMEA2621839) | marine metagenome | biome: marine biome (ENVO:00000447); feature: surface water layer (ENVO:00002042); material: "saline water (ENVO:00002010), including plankton (ENVO:xxxxxxxx)" | depth 5 m | reverse complement strand
TCTCTCCAAACCCATACTTGAGGAGCCACATAGTGTATAGTTTTAATATCAGGGTTTTTTATCTTAATTCTTTCAGCTACTCTTAAAGTAAAATCCGGGCTGTCGACGGTAAATAATATGTCAGGTTTAAAATTTTCTATGACCTTAACTGTTTCATTGATTTTTTTCTTAATCTTAAAAATATTAAACAACACATTAGTAAATCCTAAGTATGTTATATCTTTTAGATCATAAATAGATCTTATTCCCAACCTTTTTAAATTTTCACCTCCAACCGATAAGTATTCTATATTTGAATTTAGTTTATTTAATTCACTTATTACTTTTGATGCTAGTTTGTCCCCAGAGGCTTCTCCTGTTAAAATAAAAATTTTTTTCATTTAGAAAGTTTCCATAATGAACCTTGATCGGTTAAAAGAAAAATTTTTCCTGTCGCCTTCTCAATCTCAATATCTCTTATTCTGCCAATATTACCCTTAAAAATTATTTTTTCATTCAAAGCTGCATTTTTCTTAAATTTAATTTTTCTTAAAGACTCATCTTTTAGAGATGTAATTAACGCGTCCCCATTCCATTCTTCAAATTCTTTTCCTGTATAAATGACCATTGAACTCACTGCTATTGATGGAACCCAATATTTTATTGCTTTAGTAAAACCTGTTTTCCATTTAGGACCAATTTTTGTTCCAGTGTAATTAGTTCCTCCCCAACCTAAAATTTTCCAGCCATAGTTTTCTGCAAATCTTACTTCACCAAACCAATCACCGCCTTTAGCTCCATGATTGGTTAAATAGATCTTATCGTCAAAAGGAGATAAATCCATACCTTGTGGATTTCTTACTCCTATTTGAAATATTTCTGGTAACCAATTTTTTTTATTTTTAAATTTAGGGTTATCTTTTGGAATTCTTCCATCTAAGTGAATTCGTATAATGCTTCCTGGGTGTTTAGTTGGATCCTGAGCTATCATTCCTTGACCTCTTTCTCCAACGGTAACAAAAAGAAAACTGTCTTTTATAATCATTCTTGATCCAAAATGATAACCTGAATTAATAGGCGGTTCGGCACTAAAAATGTTTTTAAATTTTAATTTTTTATTGTTATATTTAGCTTTTGCTACTGAAGTGCTTGAATTTCCGTTTCCTCTATTTTCAGCATATGAGACGTAAACATAATTATCAAAGTACAGAATCTCTAATAGACCTCCTTGACCATCTTCTAAAATATTTAAATTATGCTCTATTTTTTTCGATTTTTTATTTTTCAAATTAAAAAGGATTATATTACCTGATTTTTCAGTAATGAAAATTTTATCAGTATCAATAAATGAAAAACTCCACGGTCTTTTATAATCACTTATTATTTTTTCTAATCTTATTTCATCAGAATACAGTTTTGTATAAGAAGTTACAAAAATTATGATAATTAAAATAATTTTACTCATTTAACTAGAATAAACATTTTGTTTTTATTCGCTAGTTTAATTGACTTATCTTTGTCTAGAAAAATATTTTTTTTATGCTTAAGAACAATGCCCTTTAATCCCGAAATTCCACATTGCTTTATAGTATCTAGACCAATAGTTGGCAGATCGACCCTATGATCTTGTTTTTTTTTAGGATATTTTACTAATACACCATTTGTAACATTTTTAATTTTCTTTATCCTTTGAAGCATTTTTTGAGTACCTTCTCTGTTTTCCAAAATGATCTTATTACTTCTGCTTACAGCGCCTTGAATGTGATTAAGTTGATTTGACTCATTAAGTGAAGCTAATGCGTTTCTAATGTCAATTTTGTCTTTTTTGTTAGGTTTATATTTGGAATAATTCCCTTTCTTTAAGCTTAATTCTGGTGTCAACAAAGTTGAGTTTACGGTTTGTATTTTTTCTTTTTTAAAGATCTTTATAATTTCTTTTAAAAGGGCAGCATCACCAAGCTTTGCCTTTTTAACAATTTTTGGAAAATAATAGATACCTTTTAAATCTAGTTTAATTTTTGAAAAATTAGGTTTTTCAACTTTTCCTGCAAATAAAACTTTTTTGCATTTATGTTTTTTTAGAGTAGAAATAATTTTACCAAATTGACCTACGGTTAATGGATAAGAATTTTTATCTTTTCTAAAAATTTTTTTCCTAGTTAAATCAATTATAAGATAATTTTTCTTACCTTTTATTTTTTTGTAAATATATTTTGGAAAATTCGTTTCTCCAAAAATTAGACCAATCATAATTTAGTTTTGTGGTGTGCAAATAGGTCTTTTTTTATCTTTCTCAATAAATTTAATTACCTCAGATACAAGTTCATTGTCTTTAAACTCTCCATTTATTTTACCTAAATTCTCATGTAAATTTTTTGATGAAAATATATCCTTATAAGCTTTATCAAGTCCCATAATTTTTTTGTTATCATATTTCTTTCTTCTTAGACCTATAAGATTAATTCCTTGAAGATAATTTCTATTGCCAATTGATAAACCAAAAGGTGTTACATCCTTTAACACACCTGTCATACCACCAATCATTGCTAGTCTTCCTATTCTTGTAAATTGCTGAACTGCTGAGTTGCCGCCTATTACAACAGAATCTTCTATAGTTACGTGCCCTCCTAAAGGAACATTATTAGCTATGATAACATCATTTCCTATTTTGCAATCATGAGCTACGTGTGAAGAAATCATAAACAAACAATTGTTACCTATTATGGTTTTAGATCCTCCGCCTTCAGTTCCTGGATTTATAGTCACATATTCTCTAATAATATTTTTTTCACCAATTTCTAGACTATTTTTTTCATTATTATACTTAAGATCTTGAGGTTGTGTTCCAACACTAGCAAATGGGAAAATTTTTGTACCTTTGCCAATTTTAGTATTTCCTTCGATATGAACATTGGAAATTAATTCAACACCATCAGATAATTCTACATTTGGACCAACGTAACAAAAAGGACCAATTTTTACAGATTTAGAAATTTTAGCATTATTATCAATTACGCTTGAGCTATGAATCATTATTTTCTATCCACTATGGTTGCTGACCACTCTGCATCGGCCATTCTTTTTCCGTCAACTTTTGCCGTACCTTTATATTTCCAAACTCTTCCATGAGATCTTATAGCCTCTATTTCTAATCTTAGTTCGCAATCTGGAATAACAGGATTTCTAAATCTAGCTTTATCCACACTCATCAAATAAACTAATTTATTCGCATATTCCTTTGGGTCAATACCATGGGCTGTTAAAGCTGCTGCTGCTTGACCAAATGCCTCAACAATCAAAACTCCAGGCATGACTGGTTGGCCAGGAAAATGACCTTGAACATAAAATCCATTTTTTTTAACATACATTACTGCTGTAGCTGACTTAAGTGGAACAATGTTTGTAAGTTTATCAATCAACAACATAGGTTCCCTGTGTGGTAGAAGAGACTCAATTGTTTTTTTATCTATTTCAGTTTTGCTCATTTGTTTTTTTTTATAAATTCTTTTAGTGATACTGCAGGATAACCCATGACAATTTGATTATCAGCTATATCTTTCACGACTCCGCTACCACCACCTATTTTAATATTATTACCAATTTTCAAATGACCAGAGACACCAGCTTGACCTCCAATTGAAACATTATTACCTATTGAGGTGCTCCCAGCAAAACCGACTTGACCAGCAATCATACAATTAGATCCTATCTTAACATTATGCGCTATGTGGACCTGATTGTCCAAGTAAGTGTTTTTACCAATAATAGTGTCATCTATCGAGCCTCTGTCTATAGTGCAATTAGATGCAATTTCTACATCATCGCTTATTAAAACTCTTCCTATATGCGGTAGTTTAATATTTTTATTTTTTGTAGGTATAAATCCAAAACCCTTTTGACCTATTTTTACACCGTCTTGCAAAACCACTCTGTTTCCTATTATTGAGTTTTTAATATTTACATTTGATCCAATAACGCTATCGGTACCTATTACAACATCATGTTCAATTACAGTATTAGATCCAATTGTTGAATTTTTACCAATTTTAACATTTTTTCCAATTAAAACATTGTTACTAAATTTAACGGATTTAAATTTACTTTTTACAGGTTTTTTAAGTGATGTATCAGGATAGTCTATATCGGCAAATGGATATAATTTTTTTAATACTATGGCCAGTTCAAATAAAACATTTTTAACAATAATTTTTTCTGTAGTAAGTGGTAAATGTTTCTGCAGATCTTTAGTTGTAATACAGGCACTTGCTTTGGTTTTCGACGCATTAGATAAGTATTTAACAGAGTCAAAAAAAGTTAATTCTTTTTTACTTGCTTTATTAAGTGGTTTTATATCATTAACCAAAAAATTGTTTTTAAATAAAATATTAGGAAAAATTTTAGATATATAAAGCTTATTTTTTTTAAAAAAGGTATTTGTCGACAAAGATTTCATTAAACAATTAGTTTAATTTTATTTGCTTTAACTTGGAATTGAGTATTTTAATAATATCGTTAGTGATATCCAAGCTTTCGTCCGCAAGAATTAAACTTTTTTTATCCATTACGTATCGTATTTTCTTTTCTTGCATATACTCCTTTATTATAGGATTTAAATTTTTTAATAATTCATTTCTTGCTTTTGATCTCTCTTTAGCAATTTTTTCAATAAGTGAACTTTTATCTTTTTGTAACTGTGAAACTTTTTGTCTTAAATTTGATACTTTTTTTTTATACTCCGCAGCATCAATCAATTTTTTTTGACCAATAATTTTTTTTTCCTCTTCTCTTATTTTTTTTTCTCTTGAATTAAGTGATTTAAGTCCTGTGTTAAGTTTTGTTTGCAAATCGTTTTGAGCTTTTTTTCCAGCAACACTCTCGTTTAAAATCAATTTAAAATCTAGATAATATGGAAGTTCTGCAAATGAAATTGAAAAGAAGGAGCAAACTAACACTAATATAAATAGAAGTTTTTTTTGAAATTTCATTAAAAAGTTGTTCCTAAGTTAAAGTTAAAGCTTTCGGTCTCGTCGGTATCAGCTTTAGATAAATTTTGTGATAATGTAAAGGTCATTGGGCCTATTGGTGACAGCCAGCTAGCAGCAACTCCTGTAGAGGACCTAATTTTATTACTATCATCAATAGAACTATCATAATCGACGCCCCATACATTTCCAAAATCTAAAAATAAACCAACATCTGTTTTACTATCCTCTGGAAGAAAGTTTGGCAAATTTGCCTCAAAATTAATGGCAGCTGCATAATTCCCACCTATATGATCAGAACCGTCAACTGGACCTACTTTATTTTTTTGAAATCCCCTAAGCCGTCTATTTGAAAGTTTTGTTCTTTTACTTAACCTAACGTCATCCTCGCCAATTCCAGTGACTGTTGAAACAAAAAATTTACTGGATCCTATAATGTCTTCAGAAAAAGATTTATAAACACTTGTAGACAAAATATTCGATAAATATTGCTTGTCAGCAACTATTGGTAACCTTTGTGAGAAAGCTGTTCTAAAACCATCTGTAGGCATAAAGGATCTATCTCTTTTATCATAAATGATTCCATAATTACCTGATATTTCAGAAAAAGTACCACTTTGCTTTTTCAGAGATGCCGAAGCATTGTCTAAAGTTCTTAAGTCATCATAAGAAGCAGCAAATCCAAGTGAAGTAGTTATATCTCTAAATTGTTCAAATCCTGTAGATGCTCCTAGTTCTATAATTGAGTTTTCATAACCCTGATCTGGTTTATCATTTTCAGAGCTAGATAAGAAATATTTTACTGAATTTCCCAAATTGTTATAATTTGGATTCGTATAAGAAATTTGTCCACCAAGTGATTCTTGATCTACTTCTAATTCAAAGTTTAAATTATTTCCCTTACCAAGCCAGTTGTTTTCTGTTACTCCAATTCCAAAGGTTCCACCATTAGTTCCAATACCTGCTCCAGCGCTGATTTCACCTGTTGGTCTTTCCTCGACTTTTATATTTACTACTCTTGTATCTGCACTTTCGCCGTTAATTACTTCATAGTTTACGCTATTAAAAATATTTCTTGACTTAATTTTACTTATAGATTTTTCAAGATTAAGTTTAGTAAAAGGGTCCCCTTCATCCAAAATAAGCTCACCACGTATTACTGACTCATTGGTTACATTGTTTCCAAGTATATTTATCCTTTCTACAAGAATTTTTTCTCCTTCAAATATATTAAATTTTAAAGAAATTTTATCACTTTCAATAGATTCCTCTACATTATGTTCCACGAACTGTAAGTTGTTTTTGTCAATTAAATCATCTATCTCATTTAGAACTTCTTTTATTTTAAATGGTGAGTAATAATCTCCTACTAAATCTTTGTATATTTCTTCTAAACTTGAAAATAAGCTTTTATTGAACACTTGATCAAGGTTAGTAGAAATTTTATTAATCCTATATCTAGTGCCCGCCTCTATTGAATAAATTAAATCTATATTTTCGTCTGCGTTTAATTCCGCAGAACTAGAATTAATTTTAACGTCATAATATCCAATTGATTTGTAATAATTAGTTAAAAGTCTTATGTCTAGATCAATTAAATTTTGAGAAAATTTTGTATTTCTAGATAAAATTTTCCAAAATTTATCCTCTTCACTGGCTATCAAGTCTCTTAATCTTTTTTCTTTAACTTTTTTATCTCCAATAAATCTAATTGATGAAATTCTTGTTTGGTTCCCACGATCAATTTCAATTAATATATCGAAATTTTTTTCACTTATCTTATTTACCTTGGCATCTACTTTTGTAAAGTTGTATCCTAAAGAAGAATATAATCTTTTTATTGTAGCTATATCTCCTGATAAATAAGATTTAATAAATGAACTTTTTTCTTTTAGTCTTATAATCTTTTTTATTTCTTCTTTTGTTTTATTTCTTTTTTCTCCTACCAAAATTAACTGGTTAATAATGGGATATTCTTGAACATCTATTTTTAAAACGTTATTCGTTAAATCAATATTAATATCTTCAAAAAAATTTGTGGAAAATAAGCTTTTAAGAATTTTATCTAATTTTTTTTCATCAACATTATCATTTATTTTTATATCACCATAAGTTTTTATAGTTTCATCACTTATTCTGGTATTTCCATTGATAACTATCTTATTTACTTTTTCAGCAAAAAGATTTGAACAAAATAAAGTAATTGATAAAAAGAATAATATTTTTAGTTTATTTTTCATTTAATTTTTAATTTCTTAATTATGGTTTTTCTCGCCCAATTATCAATATTTAGAATTTGCTTTAAGTTTGAGGGCTTTTTTATAGCATATTTTCTATAATTTCTATCGTTCAAAATGGTCATAATATTATTTGAAATATCAAGAAAAGGCATGTTTTTTTTTAAAAAAAGCTCAACAAGAACTTCATTAGCTGAATTTATAATTATTGGCGTAGATGGGTATTCATTAATTCTTTTTAATATTTTAATAATTGGAAATTTTTTTTTATCCGGTTCTTCAAAAATAAAATTATTAAATTCATTAGTTAACAGTTTTTTATTTTTTTTATAAAAATTTTTTATATCTATTTTGTTATCAAAAATTGAATTAGCTAGAGGAATAATCATTGTTGTATCATGGTAAATGAATTTTGTAATACCATTTTTAAATTTGACTATCGCATGCACTAAAGAATTTGGATGTATAAGAATTTCAAGTTTATTTAATGGGAATTCAAATAGCTTATGTGCCTCTATAAGTTCTAACATTTTATTCATTAACGTTGCTGAATCTATTGTTATCTTCTTACCCATTTTCCATTTTGGATGATGTAAAGCATCTCTGGGTTTTATATTTTTAAATTTAGAATATTTTAAATTTAAAAAAGGTCCGCCGGATGCTGTAATGAATATTTTTTCTATCTCATTCACTTTATGGCCCTTGATAAGTTCTAAAATTGAAAAATGTTCTGAGTCAATAGGTCCAATCTTTGTTTTATATTTTTTTGCTTTTTGTTTAATTAAATCCCACCCGCAAATAATAGACTCTTTATTTGCAATTAAAATTTTTTTAGTATGTTTTATAATATTTATTGTTGGATTAAGTCCAGCAACTCCTGGAATAGCTGCAATTGTAATATCAGATTTTATTTTAATATCTTTAAGGTTGATATTATTAATAATTTTTATTTTTTTTTTTTGAAACTTTTTCTTAATTCTTTCAAAAGTTTTAAGATCTTTGATTAAAAAATATTTAGGGTTATATTTTTTAATTTGTTTACAAATGAGATTAAAATTTTTATTTCCAGATAACAAAATAATTTTAAATAAATTTTTTTTCTTACTAATTATACCTAAAGTTGTTAGTCCAATAGAGCCTGTTGATCCTAGAATTGAAATTTTTTTAACCATTTACCTTAAAAATAATAACAGAAAAATAAAGCCAATTGGAACACCCAAAAGAATACCATCTATTCTATCTAAAAGCCCTCCATGCCCAGGAAGTAAACTGCCTGTATCCTTTGTTTTAGCTTTTCGTTTTAAATATGAAAAAAATAAATCACCAATCTGACAAAAAATCGAAGTTACTAATCCTGTTAAAATAATAATTAAACTTATATTTTTGGTAAAAAATATTATCAACCCTATAAAGGTCAAACAACAAAAAATTAGAGAGCCAACAGATCCGGAAACAGTTTTATTTGGACTTATTTTTGAAATCTTAGGTCCTTTAAATATTTTTCCAAAAACAAAACCTCCTATATCAGATGCAGAACAACTAATTAAAAGAGAAAATAAAATTACTTTTAAGTAGATAAAGTTAGATAATGAAAAAAAAATTGTACAGAAAGAGAAAATATAAATTATAAATGAAAACGAGATTATAAATTTAATTATCTTTTTTTTGAAAATTTTTTTTACCAAAGAAAAGAATTCTAAAGAAGAAACAACACCAACTACTATTAGAGTGTACAACAGCATGAATTCATAAAATGCCACTAAATAGATTAAACAAAATAATAAAAAAGAGGTGTAAATTCTTTTTTTTAAATTATTTGTGATCATAAAGCTCCAAAATTTCTTTTTATATTTTTGAATTTCTTAATGACTATACGTAGATCATTTAAACTAAAATCTGGCCATAATTTATCTATAAAAAATAGTTCAGTGTAAGCTAGCTGCCACAACATAAAATTACTTAATCGTTTATGTCCCCCTGTTCTTATCAGGATATCGGGATGGGCCATGTTTCTTAAGTATAAATTTTTTTCAAAGTTTTTAATTGTTATCCTTTTCTTTGTTTTTTTAAATGCATAAAGCATTTCATTTTTAGAACCATAATTTATTGCTAAATTTACAATAATTTTTTTATTTTTCTTTGTTAATTGTATACTTTTTTTTAAAGTTTTTTTAATATTATACGGAAGTTTACTTAATTCTCCTATGATATTTAGTTTGATACCTTGATTTATAACACTGTAAATTTCCTCTGAAAAATATTTATTAATTAACTTAAAAAGATAAGTTATCTCAGTTTTTGGCCTTTTCCAGTTTTCTGAAGAAAAAACATAGAAAGTTATTATTGGAATTTTTAATTTAATAGAATTTTTAACTACATTTTTGACGGTATCTAGACCTTTTAAATGTCCAAAATTTCTGCCCTTATTTTTTTTTCTTCCCCAACGACCATTGCCATCCATAATAAAAGCAATATGGTTGATTTTGTTCATATCTGAATAATTTCTTTTTCTTTATCAGATAAAATTTTTTCAATATTTTCTATGTTTTGATCCGTTATTTTTTGGATATTTTTTTCAAATTTTTTATTATCATCCTCAGAGATCATCTTTTCTTTTAATTTTTTTTTTAACACTTCGTTAGCTTCTCTTCTTATATTTCTTATTGAAATTTTTCCCTTCTCGCCCATATTTTTTAATACTTTTATCAGGTCTTTCCTCCTTTCCTCTGTTAGATCTGGAATTCTTAATCTTATCGTCTGACCATCTATTTGGGGATTAATGCCAAGCTCTGATTTTTGTATAGCGCTTTCAATGAAAGTTGTATTTGCTTTGTCCCAAACCTGAACTGATATTAGTCTAGCTTCTGGAACAGTAATAGTTCCCAGTTGATTTATAGGCATTAATTGTCCGTACACATCAACTTTTATTGTATCTAACATATTAGTGTTAGCCCTGCCTGTTCTTAGTGTAGAAATATCTTTTTTTAAAGATTGTATGCTTTTATCCATTTTAGATGAATAATTATTTTCATCAAAATCGTTACTCACTTTTATATTCCTTCTCCTACTTTGTACCTTACAAATTCTAAAATTTTAAGTGGTTGATCTGATGAATTTTCTTTCAGTATATCAGAGACTTTTTTTTTGGGATCCATAATCCAAAGTTGATTCAAAAGTGAATTATCATTTAAAAATTTAGAAATTTTACCTTTAGAAATTTTATCAACCATATTATCTGGTTTACCTGAATTCTTAATTTCCTCTTTTATAATCTCCATTTCTTTTTCAACTATACTTTTGTCTATGTTTTCCTTGTCAATTGCTAAAGGATTTGAGGCAGCAATATGCATTGCAATTTTTGTTCCAATACCATTATTTTTTTCATTTTCTTTACCCTCCAGTTTTACTATAGAAATTATTTTACCAATACCTTTTTCTATAGCTGAGTGAACATAAAAAAAGTTCACACCTTTAGAATTATCAAAAAAATCGGCTCTTCTTATCGTTATCTTTTCTCCGATTTTCGCAATTAGATTCACTAGGCTTTCTTTTACTAGTGATCCATTTCCCATTTTTGACTCATTAAGTTTGTTTAGATTTCCCTTAGTCTTAAAGTTGATTTCTGATAGTTCTTTGCAGAAATCTATAAAATCTTTATTTTTAGCAACAAAATCTGTTTCACTATTTATTTCAATTAAGGAAATTTGGCCGCCACTTTCTTTTACTAAAGCCAACCCTTCAGATGCAGTTCTGTTCATTTTTTTTGAGGCTTTTGCAATCCCCTTTTTTCTTAGAAATTCTATTGATTTTTCTATGTCACCGCTAGTCTCATCTAAGGCATTTTTGCAATCTTTGAATCCTACTCCGGTCATTTCTCTTAATTTTTTAATATTGTCTAGTAAATCTTTATTTGACATTTAATGATAATTTGAAATTATTTTTCTTTTTTTTTTGAATTTTTCTCTTCAACTTTTTCTTTTGGACCTTTAATGAATTTTTCTGCATCTTTAATTGTGCTTTTTAGAATTTCACAATATAAATTTATTGATCTTCTTGCGTCATCGTTTCCTGGAATTGGAAAATCTATACCTGTTGGGTCAGAATTTGTATCTAATACAGCTATAATGGGAATGCCTAGCTTTTTAGCTTCTGCAACCGCTAAGGACTCGATATTTGTATCAATGATAAATATCAAGTCTGGTGTTTTTTTCATTTCAGAAATTCCTCCTAGAGACCTTTGAAGTTTTTCTTTTTCTTTTCCAAATTTTAAGATTTCTTTTTTTGTAAAACCTAAGTTTTCTTTTGATAATTGATCATTCAATTTTTTTAATCTTTTTATGGAGTTTTGAATTGTATTCCAATTAGTTAACATTCCCCCAAGCCACCTATGATTTACGTAATATTGATCAGTCTCTTTAGCTAAATTACTCACTTGCTCTGATGCCTGTTTCTTAGTTGAAACAATCAATAATTTTCCCCCACTTGAAATAACTTTGTGAACTTCCATTAAAGCGTTTTTGATAAATTCAACAGTTTGAGTTAGATCAATTATATGTATCGAGTTTTTTTCCCCAAAAATGTATTTTTTCATTTTTGGATTCCACCTTAGTGTTTTGTGACCAAGATGTACTCCTGCTTCTAATAATTGTTTTATGTCAACTTTTGGTACGTTCAT
>TARA_B100001057_G_scaffold12205_1_pt1 | contig 11882 bp, 12 predicted proteins | sample TARA_B100001057 | Tara Oceans TARA_B100001057 (sample SAMEA2621839) | marine metagenome | biome: marine biome (ENVO:00000447); feature: surface water layer (ENVO:00002042); material: "saline water (ENVO:00002010), including plankton (ENVO:xxxxxxxx)" | depth 5 m | reverse complement strand
AATAAGGTTTCATCCAAAAAAGTAAAAATTATTACTAAACCTTTTCCTGAAAAAAATAAGCCCGAAGAATTTAATGGGGCTGTTGGAAATTTTAAAATATATGCAGAGTCTAATAGAAGCGAGTTATCAGCAAATGAATCATTTCAAGTCGAATTAAAAATCTCTGGAAGTGGAAACCTTAAGTTGTTTTCGATTCCTGATCTTATCGTTCCTTCTTCTTTAGAAAAATATGATCCAGAATTTAATGAAAACGTAAAAGTTGGTCTTTCAGGAATGAATGGTTCAATTTCAAACACTTATACTATTGTTCCGCAGTTTCAAGGAAAGTATCCTATACCATCAACTAGATTTGTTTATTTCAATCCACGTGAAAAAAAATATGTAAAAATTTCGACAGAAGAATTAATTGTAAATATTTTGGATGGCCCAACATCATCCGTTGTCACAAGTAATGGCGATTCTAATGTGTCCAGTAAAAATATTTTGAGCTCAAAAAGCCAGTTTAATTTTATCGAACTTGAAACTAATCTTTTTAAAATAATAAAAAAACATTCATTAGTTGATCAGTATTTTCAATATATAATAACCTTCATTTTCTTCTTCCTATTTTTTATAGTTTTGGCTTTAAGATTCTTTTTGTTCAGAGACTCCAAATCCATCGACAATAATAATGTTGCTAATAAATTAGCTATTAAGTCTTTAGAAAATGCAAAAAAATATCTCAATGAAAAAGAACTTTTTTATGAGTCATTGGAAACGTGTATTACGGGTTTTTTAACAACGAAATTTAATTTTAAAAATACTGATCTAGTTACTGAAAGTATAAAGCAAAAATTAACAAAAATTGGAGTTGACAAAAATACAATTCAGGATTTGCTAAAAATACTAAACACATGTCAGTATTTTAAATTCACACCCAATTCAGAATTTGATACAAATAATGATTATGAGAAATCTGTTGAATTAATCATGAAACTGCAAAATTTTAAATTATGAGGCACCTTTTTTTAATATTATTAATAAACTATTCATTTTCTCAAAACAGCGATTTTGATGAAGCAAACACGCTCTACAACGAGGGTAAGTATATTGATGCTATCGAGGTTTACTCAGGGATAATTGACGACGGATTACACTCTGCTGATTTGTATTTTAACATTGGAAATTCTTATTATAAAATTAACGATACTCCGAACTCTATTTTTTATTATGAAAAAGCATTATTACTTGAACCTGATAATGAAAGTGTAAAAAATAATCTAACCTATGCCCAAAACATGTTAATAGATAAAATTGAAACCTTACCTAAAAATCAAATAACTGTTTTATTTGATTCAATTTTATCAACTTTTAGTTATGAGTATTGGCAATTTTTTACAATATTTTTTCAGTTGCTATTCACTATCTTTTTTATATTATTTGTTATTTCAAAAACCTCAGTTCATAAAAGAAAGTATTTCACATATTCAAGCGCTAGTCTTATTGTTTTTATAATCACATTGATTGTGTCAATTAATTCAAAAAATAATTATCTCGATAGTAATCCTGCAATATTATATGATAAGGAGATTTCCTTTAGAAGCGAACCTAATTTAAGATCAGAAGAGATATTTAAATTACATGAAGGATTGAAGATAAATATTAAAGAAACTATAAATGATTGGTCTTTAATTGAACTATCAAATGGTAGTGAGGGTTGGGTCCCAACAATATCTTTCAGAAAGATTAAATAAAATAAGCCGCGTCAAAATTTTCCATTACATACTCTCCTAGTCTGATCATTAATTGGTATGAATTAGAGGACTCAACATAATTATTTGATAATAATTCAGGATATATCTGAATAAAGTTTTTATAAATAATTGAAATTGTTGTAAAAAGAATAATGTATTTCAAGGCACTAAAAAACCCACCCATTAATCTATTTAAAACACCCAACGAAATAAACTTAACCAATTTCGTAAATCCTTTTCCAAATATTTTAAATATAAGTGCAGTTACTATAAATAGTATTATCAAGCATACAGCATTTAGAATCTTTTTATCGACCTCAATAAAATCGATTAATAAATTGGCTACAGGTTCAGAAAAGTTATATGAAACCAATGCTGCTATTAGAAAACCTATAAATGAAGAAATTTCATTTATAAAACCATTGAAAAAGCCCTTTAAAAATGCATACAGAAGTACAATAATGATTGCAATATCAATTATATTCAAAATGAAGATTTTATGTTTACAGTTTTAAAATTAAATTTAATTAGAATATTTTAGCCAAAGTTATGCTAAAAGAAATTGACAATCATTTATCAGATATAAAAAAAATCTCAATAAAAAGTCTAGATGAACTAGAACAATTTAGAATAAAATTCTTTTCCAAAAAGGGAATTATACCTAGTCTGTTTGCGAAACTTAAAGACATAGATGTTGATAAACGAAAAAAGTTTGGTGCTAAGATTAACGATCTAAAAATAAAGATTGGTGAAATCATTGATAAATCAAAAGATGAGCTCTCAGTTGTTTCAAACAATAAAAATGTAGTAGATTACACACTCCCTGCAGATTTTTTAAAACTAGGCTCAAGACATCCAATTTCAATTGTAAAAAATAAGGTAATAGATATATTTTCAAAAATTGGTTTTGATATTTCAGAGGGTCCTGAGATAGAGGATGATTGGCATAACTTTACCGCCCTTAACCTTCCTGAATATCACCCTGCAAGAGACATGCAAGATACCTTTTATGTTTCCAAGAATCCTGATTACTTGTTAAGAACTCACACTTCATCAGTCCAGATTAGGCATATGGAAAACAATGAGCCTCCCATCAGAACAATATCACCAGGAAGAGTTTACAGAAATGAAGATATTTCAGCACGATCCCACTGTTTCTTCCATCAAATTGAAGGATTATATATTGACAAAAATGTTTCTTTTGTTGATTTGAAGCAAACCTTATTACATTTTACTGAGCAACTATTTGGTAAAAGTAAAATAAGACTAAGACCTTCATATTTTCCTTTTACTGAACCTAGTGCTGAGCTTGATATCTATTGGGGTCTTAATTCTGAGGCTGATCATAGAATCACAAAGGGTACAGGGTGGTTAGAGATTCTAGGTTGTGGTATGGTTGATCCAAATGTTTTAGAAAACTGTAAGATTGACCCCAATAAGTTTTCTGGTTACGCATTTGGAATGGGAATAGAGAGAATAACAATGTTGTTATATCAAATCGAAGATATAAGAACATTTTATGAAAATGATATAAGATTCTTACAGCAATTTAAATCCTCAATATAGTTCTTTCGATAGTTTTCTTATTTGCTTATTAGCACTTCTATTCTCAAACAATATTTTATGGCAAACATCAATAATTAAAAATTTCTTCGATAATTTTTTTGAAATTAGTGATGCGTTTTTTGTAGCATAATAACCTTCAACAATCATATTCATTTCTGCTTTTGCTGAATTAATAGAATAACCTTTTCCAATCATATTCCCAAAAGTCCTGTTTCTACTAAAAGATGAATAAGTTGTAACTAATAAATCACCAAGATATGCAGAGTGATTAATTTTTCTCTTGATTTTGTGAATGGCTTCTATAAAATCGCTCATTTCTTTTGAGCTGTGACTTATTAATACGCTAATAAAATTGTCTCCATATCCTAACCCGTGTGCGATTCCTACCATTATTGAATAAATATTTTTTAGACTTGAACTAATTTCAATTCCAGTCATGTCTCTAGAAACCGTGGAAATGATGTATTTTGTGTTTAATAAGTTAGAAATATGTTCTCCCAACTTTAAATTATTTGTACCGACAGTTAAATAAGTTAATTTCTCTTGCGCCACCTCTTCAGCATGACTTGGCCCACTAATTATGGCTAAGTTTTTTTTTGGAATATTGTATTCTCGATTTAAATGCTCACTTATAGTTAAAAATGATTCAGGTATGATACCTTTTGATGCTGATACAAAGATTTTTTTTGAAATTAACTTTTTTGATGAGATGAGTGATGATTCAATGAAAGGGGATGGGATTGCTATTATAAGTATCTCACTATCATTAATAACTTTATTAATATCTGATGATATATTAAGCTTATTTAAATTTAGATCAACATAACTTAAGTATCTAGGGTTTCTGCCGACAGATCTAATCTGGTCAACTGTTTTAGGATTTCTGATGAACCAGTTTAAATTTAAAGTATTTTCTGAAAGTATTTTTACTAAAGCTGTTGCCCAGCTGCCTGATCCCAAAATACCAATTCTTTTCTTTTTCATTTTAACAGATTTTTAATAAATCAGCCCTCAAAAATAAGTTAATTTTAAGTATTAATTTTTTCATGATTATAATAAAAGCATTCCCTGGCGAATGCTTTTGTTTTATAAAGCACTTAATATAGAGCAAAAAAGAGCAAGACCAAAAAATATAAAAAGTCTTAGAAACTTCTTCTCTTTTTTTACTTGTTCATTGTGAATTATTAAACCAAATACACAAAAAACCAAACCTACAGCTAAAGCCGTTGAAAAGACTTCTTCTTTTATCGTATTTAATATCAAATCAATGGCATAAAAAATTATACAAAAAATACTGACCCTAAAATCAAATAAACTATAATCTCTTTTCTTAATGTACTTAAATAATGATGAAAAGGTTAGGTATATCAAAATCAAAATTGATAAAAAATGAAAAAAAGGCTCAATTATTAAAAAAGGCAAATTCATTAAAATGATGATTTAAGGAGTTTTTTTACATATTCATTTTTCGAGTTAGTAAGCTTTGATTGTAATTTGTTTTCAATAATTTTTCCATTTTTTAATACAATAATTTTATCAGAAATTGATTTAACTACCTGCAAATTGTGTGAAATAAAAATTAAAGAAAAATCCAAATTATTTTTCAGATCAGTTAGCAAATTTAAAATTGAGAACCTGGTTGAACTATCAAGAGCTGAGACACATTCATCACAAATTAAAATTTTAGGATTTAATGATATCGCAGTAGCAATTACCACTCTTTGTCTTTCACCTCCAGAAAGCTGTTTTGGGTATTTATCAAAAAGTTTTTCATCTAAATTCACCAATGATAAGTATTCTTTAGCCCGTGTTTTAGCTTCACTGTTTGAATGATTATAGTGAAATTTTAAGACTTGTTGAACATGGTTTATAATCCTAATTTTAGGATCAAGAGATGAATAGGGGTCTTGAAAAATTAATTGAATTTCCTTACTTAATGATCTTCTAGTATAATCCTTTATATTCACTCCCTTATATTTTATTTCACCACTATAATTCTTGTAATAGCCAATTATACATTTAGAAATTGAGCTTTTTCCAGAGCCAGATTCCCCTATTATACCAATGGATTCCTTTTCCTTTAAAACGAAATTAATTTTTTCTAAAATATTAGATGAACCTATTTCTAATTGAATATTTTTAACGCTTAAAATTTCATTATTTCTTACGCTTTTGGTGTTCGAAAATTTAATTTTAGAATTCTTGATTAACTTTTTGCCATAGCTTGTTTTTGGGTCTTTAAAGAATGATTTTGTTGAACGGGTTTCACAAATTTTACCCTCCTTCATTAATATAATTCTATCAGAGATATTTTTAATAAGATTTAAATTATGTGTTACAATGATTAGACTGGATTCAAGCTCATATTTAAGTTCAATTATAAGATTAATGATTTCTTTTTTAATAATTGTGTCGAGTGAGGAGGTTGCTTCATCTGCTATTAAGATTTTTGGTTTTTTTGCTAATGCCATGGCGATCATTACTCTTTGTTGCTGACCCCCACTAAGTTCATGTGGATATTTATTCAAACAAGCCACAGGATCGTCCATTACAACCTTTTTTAAAAGATTGGTTGCTTCATTGACTTTGTTTTTTTTACCATCCATGCACTCTTTAATTTGATCCCCACATTTCATAGAAGGATTTAGGTAACTCGCTGGGTCTTGAAAAATAATAGCAATTTCACCTTTTTTTGCTTTCCAAGACTTGTTTTCGTCAGTTTCTATTATACTATTATTGAAAACAATTTCACCTTCTTGTTTCAGACCCTTATACTTTATTAAGTCAATTATAGATAGTGCTGTTAGTGATTTACCACTTCCTGATTCCCCAACTATTCCTAAAATTTCTTTGTAGTTAACCTTAAAGGATAGGTCATGTATCAAATAATTCTTTTTAGAAGATATTTTTAAATTTTTTACCTCAAGAATTGTTTTTTTACTCATTTTAAGAGATATTAAAGTATTGAACCCAAACCAAAGTATCAAAAATAGAATATTAGAAAGGAACAATTATTGTTTCTTATAAATTTGAATAAAAAAATAATGAAATCACCTAAGTTGTTTCTGAGAACAAGAATTTTTCTATCTATGATTTTTCTTGTTTTAATTTCTTTTTTATTGACAGGTGTCGTAACAAATTATCAAATCAGGGAAAGTTCAGAATACTACCATGGTTTGAGATTAGAAAGAAAAGAAGCTCAAATTCAAAGAGCCCTTAGAAGTTTGCTTGAGGAAAGATCACAAATAGAAGATAATCAATTATCTTTTTTATTTAATCAGAGGCCAGAACAGAATATTAGTATTAATACAGTTTTAGATTCAATCTTAACAAATGAAATTATCAAGATTTCTGAAATTCAGAATATAAACTTTACTCTTTATGATATTGATGGTTCCTTGATTGGATCAACGGTTAGTGATGATGAAACAGAGACTCTTCCAAGAAAGGTTCTAATGGACTTAGAAAACAGTGAAGATTCTAAGATTGTAATAACGAAAAATGAAGATGAAACACTTTTACGATCTTCTTTTTCCTATATTTTTAACATTAATGAAAAACCAATATGGATTCTTAATTTTCCATACATTGATGACGACAGGTTAAACACCTATGAGATTAATTCTTACATACTAAATTTAGTTCAGGTTTATTTTTTACTTTTTGTTTTAGCTATCATGATATCATATTTGGTCTCAAGCTATATCACTAACCCAATATCTGCTTTAATTTTTAAGATGAAGCAAATGAGACTGGATAAAATCAATAAAAAAATTGACCTTAATGTCAACAGTAAGGAAATGTATTCCTTAGTTAATTCTTATAACAACATGGTTCATCAAATTGATAATAATGTAAAAAAATTATCAAAATCCCAGAGGGAATTAGCATGGAGAGAAATGGCTAAGCAAGTTGCCCACGAAATAAAAAATCCACTAACCCCTATGAAGCTTAGCGTTCAAAACTTTAAACTAAAATTTGACCCTAATGACCCGAAAATGGTAAGTAAGGTCAATGAGTTTAGTAAAACAATTATTCAACAAATTGATGTATTAAGTTCCATCTCAACTGCTTTTTCAAATTTTGCTGATTTACCAACTCAAAAAAATGAAAAAATTGATTTAATTAAAACGATCAAGTTAGCACTTGATATATTCAACGAAAAAGATATCGTTTATGAGCCAAGAGAAAAATCTATTGAGGTCATAATAGACAGAACAAGCTTGATAAGAATTATAACAAATCTTGTAAAAAACTCAATTCAAGCAACAAAATCATTGGAAATCCCCAAGATTAATGTTTTGGTATATCAAAATGACAAAAATGCAATTATAGATGTTACTGACAATGGCGTGGGGATACCAATGAAATTAAAAGAAAAAATTTTTGAGCCTCGTTTTACAACGAAATCAAAAGGAATGGGGCTTGGACTTAGTATAATAAAAAACTTAGTAACGGCTCACTCAGGTAAAATTACATTTTCATCAAAAAAAGGGAAAACAACTTTTAGGGTTTCTTTTCCAAAAATTAACAAGAAAATTTAGCAATATTCGTTATAGGCTTCTTTGAGGTTTTCTGAAATGATCTCAGCATTTCTACCTTCAATGTGATGCCTTTCAAGCATGTGAACAATTTCACCATCCTTGAATATAGCCATACATGGTGAGGATGGAGGAAAAGGGAACATTAACTCCCTTGCATTATTTGTAGCATCCTTATCAACGCCAGCAAATGAGGTAAACAATTGATCGGGTTTCTTTTCATTCTCAAGCGACTTGAGAACGCCTGGTCTAGCATTTGCTGCAGCACAGCCACAAATTGAATTTATAACTATTAGACTGGTTCCTTGCTTAACCAAGTTTTCAATATTATCATCAGAATTCAATTGAACAAAACCTTTTGAGGTTAGCTCTGACTTCATTGGATTTACAATTTCTGGTGGATACATAATTTTTTCAAATATACTAAACAAGATATATACCACATTTGTAAATTTGATTTTAATTTTATGAGATTCCTTGGAGCATTAATTGGAATGTTTATTATGAAGAGCGGGCTGGGTCTCTTAATAGGATATTTCGTTGGTCTTTTTATAGAAAAGAATTTTACTTTCTCAAGTAAAAATCTATCAACCAGTTCAGGAAAATTTGAATTGAATTTACTTGGTTTGGCTGCTATTTTAATCAAATCAGATGGAGAGGTTTCTCAAAATGAGTTGGATTATGTTAGAAAATATTTTGTTTCGGTTTTTGGTAAAAATAGAGCAAATAAAATTTTTAAAATTTTCAATGAAAACGTCAACAAACAAAAAATTTCATACTTAGAGATTTGTAATTTTTTTCTGACAAGTTCGAATTACGCTACAAGACTTCAGTTAATACATTTTTTATTTTCAGTGGCTAAAGCAGATGGAATGGTTTCTAACAATGAGTTGTTGAAGCTTAAGGAATTTTCTAATTTGTTCAAAATTTCGTTAGCAGACTTTGACAGTATTAAGGCAATGTTTGTAGATCAGATTGGTTCAGCATACAAGATATTGGAAGTTACTAGTGATGCAACAAATGATGAAATAAAAAAGTCATACAGGCGACTAGTAAAAATTCATCACCCGGATAAACTTCAAAATCTTGACGATGGATATAAAAAGATTGCTAAAGAGAAGTTTCAAAAAATTCAAGATGCTTATGAAAAAATTAAAAAGGAAAGATCAATAAAATAATGGATACATTTTTATTCTATTTAAAAGTGGGTATAAATCATATTATAGATTTGAACGCTTACGATCATTTGCTATTCTTAAGTTCTATAAGTCTTCCCTATACATTTAAAAGATACTACAGTTTATTTTGGATAGTTACTTTTTTTACTATTGGTCATACAGTATCACTATTCATATCAACTTACAATATATACAACCCAAATCTAGATGTTATTGAATTCTTAATTCCACTTACAATTTTGTTTTCGGCAGTCAGCAATCTGATTCCTAAAATGGAAATTAAAAAAACGTCTTTTAGCCATTTCATCTCTTTGATATTTGGTCTAATCCATGGCTTTGGGTTCGCAAGTTTTTATGATCAAATTACTTTTTCTGATCAGATTGAATTTACACCACTTATAGGCTTTACACTTGGAGTTGAAATCGCTCAAATATTAATTGTCGTTTTTGTTTTATTTTTTTCATCAATGTTACAATCAAAGCGTAATTTTTTCACAAAAATCTTTATAAAAATTATGTCAATTCTAATTTGTTTACTAACTATACTAATATTTTTTTAAGTGAAAAATAAAGAAAATAAATACGATAAAACTTACCTAAGAATGGCAAGGGAGTGGGGCAACCTTTCCTATTGCAAAAGAAGAAAAGTTGGTGCCCTAATCGTTAAAGATAGAATGATAATTTCCGATGGTTACAACGGAACTCCAACCGGAATGGAAAATATATGTGAGGACGATGAAAATTACACAAAGTGGTATGTACTTCACGCGGAGGCTAATGCCATAATGAAAGTTGCTTCCTCTACACAATCATGTGCTGGTGCAACCCTGTATGTGACTCTTTCGCCCTGTACAGACTGTAGTAAATTAATCTACCAAGCTGGTATAGTTAGGGTGGTGTACATAGATCAATACAAAGACACGACTGGAATTCAATTTCTAAAAGACGCAGGAGTTGAGGTGGTTCAAATAGCTAACCCTTATTGATTTTATCAACTTTCTCAGAGAATAGAAAGATTATGATTAATAGTGCAGCACAAGAGGTTGCCAACAATCCTATCAACGAAATTCTGTTTTCATTTGATAAAATTCCAAAATCATAATCAAAATAAAAAATATTAATACCCATCAAAACAAAACAAAGGATTAGAATTAGGTATTTAATCATTGATGTTAATTGTATTTTTTATAATTGAAAAACTGTTGACGAATTAACCTTCGCAGCTTTCACACTCCTTTTTTTGTTTGAACTTTTGTGCTGCATTCATGCTGTGTTGATAATACAAGGATTTAAGTCCAAGTTTCCATGCTGTAACATGAATTTTATTTACTTCTTTGGTAGGAGTATCTGGGTGAATAATTATATTGAGTGATTGACCTTGATCTATGTAGTTTTGCCTATTTGCTGCTTGATAAATAATTGTTAGTTGATCAATCTCGGAATAGGTTTTAAACACTTCTTTTTCATTTTCAGAAAAGAAATCCAGTTCTTGAACAGATCCATCCTTATCTCTAATTGTTTTCCATACTTCAGGGGTGTTCATCCCTTTATCTTCAAGGAGTTTAACTAAAAAAGGATTTTTGATGGTCGTTTTTATTTTTGCAATATCCTTAACATAAATATTTGACCAAATGGGTTCTATGCCTTGTGAGACTTGACCCAATATGAAAGCTGATGATGTAGTTGGCGCTATTGCATTTAGGGTTGTATTCCTTCTGCCATAACCTTTCAGTAGTTCCGGTTCGCCAAATTTTTCTGCCAGGTTTTTGGAAGCAACGTGGGAGCGCGCCTGAATGTATTTAAATACTTCACTGTTTAAATCGTAAGCTCCCTGACTATCAAATGGTAACATTTTGGATTGCAATAAGGAATGCCAACCTAAAACACCCATCCCAAGTGCTCTGTTTTCTTTTGAAAAGTTATAGGCTCTTTCCATAAATAGAAATGTTTGTTGGTCGTCTCTATTTTCCGAATTTTTATATATGTCAAGCTTTTCAAGAAATTCTGTAATCACAGCGTCTAAAAAATAAATCATTGTTTCAACAGCATCTGTATCTTTCCATTTGTCATAATGTAAAACATTGATACTCGATAATACGCAAACAAAAGACCAGTTGTGATCCGAAGGCAGCATGATTTCTGTACAGAGATTGCTCGCATATATTGGTAATTTTTTGTCCTTGTACACATCCGCAGCATTGTTGTTGGCATTATCAGTAAAGAAAATATATGGGTAACCCATCTCTCCGCGGCTTTGTAATACTTTAGCCCAAACAGTTCTTTTTTCATTGTCTCCATCAATCATGGCTTGCATCCAATCATTTGTTACAGTCACTCCGTGCGTTAGTTCTTGGATGGGGTTTCCCTCAGAACCTATTTCTAAAAACTCCATGATATCGGGGTGATCAATCGGTAGGTATGGAGAAAAACGTCCTCTTCTCACCGAACCTTGACTCACAACATCAACCATGGATTCAAATAATCTCATAACATGAACAGCTCCTGATGCTTGACCGTTGTCTTTTATTTCAGCCCCACGGTGTCTTATTTTACCAAAGTACCCAGAAGTGCCACCACCCAATTTAGACATCATTCCAACCTCGGATTGAGAATATAAAATATTACCGATATCATCGTCAATGTGAGATCCAAAGCAACTGATTGGCAATCCACGTTCTTTTCCAAAGTTTGACCAGACGGGTGAAGCCAAAGAATAAAAGCCCTGTGACATGTAGTGATAAAATTTATCTGCGTAACCCGGCATTTGAAGTATTTCCTCAGCTCTTTTAGCAATGTCTAAAATACGTTCTTCAGCTGTAAGACCTTCTCCTAGGTATCCAGCAGCAAGAAACTTTCTACTATTG
>TARA_B100001057_G_scaffold88661_1_pt1 | contig 11885 bp, 14 predicted proteins | sample TARA_B100001057 | Tara Oceans TARA_B100001057 (sample SAMEA2621839) | marine metagenome | biome: marine biome (ENVO:00000447); feature: surface water layer (ENVO:00002042); material: "saline water (ENVO:00002010), including plankton (ENVO:xxxxxxxx)" | depth 5 m | reverse complement strand
AAAGGGGGTTATAGGATCGATAGCTCTGATTGTATGTATAACTGTCTCCCTCTTTATCATTCTACTGGTTTAATGCTTGGACTTTGCGCGTGTGTACAAGTCGGTGCTGCTACATTTATAAGAAGAAAGTTCTCAGCTTCTGCATTCTGGAAAGAAGCAAAAAAATTCAATACTACTGCATTTGTTTATGTTGGAGAGCTTTGCAGATATCTAAGTTTTCAAGAGCCTTCTGATGATGAAGTTAACAATCCAGTTTCAAAAATGGTTGGCAACGGTCTAAGACCTGATCTCTGGGATTGTTTCAGGAACAGATTTGGTGTTGAGAGGATCATAGAAATATATGGTGCTAGCGAAGGTAATGCTTTGTTTATGAATTTATTAAATAAAGATGAAACAATTGGCATGACAAATGCTCGAGTTGGAATTTTTGAATATGATGTTGCTGAAGATAAATTAGTCAAAGATCAAAATGATAAATATATCGAAGTTGATGAATATCAACCTGGCCTCCTGCTTGTTGAAATTGGTCCAAATGCCATTTACAACGGTTATACAGATAAAAAAGCAAGTGAAGAAAAAGTTATATCAAATGTTCTAGCTGAGGGTGACCGTTGGTTTAATACTGGAGATTTAGTTAAAACAATGGATGTCGGTTTTTCATTGGGAAGAAAGCATTATCAGTTTGTAGACAGAGTTGGAGATACTTTCAGATGGAAATCTGAAAACGTCTCAACTAATGAAGTTGCAGAAATTTTAAATTCATTTGAGCATGTGAACATGGCAAATGTATATGGAGTTAAAATTCCAAAAAGTGAAGGTCGTGCTGGTATGGTTGCTTTTAACTGTGTTCTCGATGAGTTCAATTGGGATGATTTTTCATCATTTGTATCAGAAAAATTACCTAGTTATGCTCAACCTATATTTATAAGAATAATAGAAGAACTTGAGACAACTGGAACTTTTAAATTGAAAAAAAATGATCTTAGGGAAGAGGCTTATCATTTAGATAAAGTTAAAGGAAATCAAGTTTTTATTAAAAAACCTGGTCAAAGCTCTTATGTCCCTCTAGACAGAGATTACTATCATATAATTGAATCTGGAGAAGCAGGTTTTTAACTAACTATACGATATTACTATCTATTAAAACTGCTATTAATAGCGCAGGTTTAGTTCCATTATTTACCCAAGCGTGATTAGTTCCTCTTTGAACAACAACATCAAACGGCTCCAAATCAATTTCCTCTTCATCAAGAATTAGTGTTAGATCGCCCTTAAGAAGAATGATGTAATCTATTGTTTCAGTTTTATGCATTGCAGGATGCTTTGAGGTATCTATTCTGTGATGCGCAGCACCAATTTTCTCAAAAGCATCTGCAGCTATTTCTTGCAACATATCCTCAGGAACTCCCTCTGGAAGCGGATTAATTTGGAAATATCTAAATTTGGTACCGCCGCAAGGTGGAGATAAAATAATATCATCATCTGCTCTATCAATTGAATCGGTTGATATGACATCATTTCCATCAGTGTTCCATAACTCAAATAATCCACCAACATCCTCCCCGATTGATCTAGCAGGTGGCCCATCTAAGCTAACAATTGATTTACCACTCTCATTATGTCCAGTGACTATTCTTCTCATATTAACTCCCTATTTCATTTAAAATGTTTTTAATAGTAATTGCCCTTTGAGACTCTTTCAATTCATCCCAAGATATTTCATATGACTTTTTCATAACTGATAATTTTTTGTTAAGGTCAAAATTGTTTTCATCTAAAAAATTTAAAAGATTGATTACTCCATTTCGATCATTGCATATTATTACCATATCACAGCCTGCCTCTATTGATTTTGTATATTTAGAAACAATATCATCAGGGCCTGCGCCTGCCATTGAAAGATCATCACTAAATATAATACCTTGATATCTTAATTTTTCTTTGAGTATTTTATTTATCCATATTTGTGAGAAACTTGGAATTTCTGAGTCCACATTTGAAAACAAAATATGCGCACACATCACAGCATCAAGTTTATTTTTAATTGCCATAAATGGCACAATTTCATGATCTATTAGGTCATTTAATTTCTTTTGATCAACTGGTAGTTCTACATGACTATCCTCATATACACTTCCATGACCAGGAAAATGTTTTCCAGTGGACTTCATACCAGCCTCATGCATTCCATCAATGTAATACGATGAGCATCTTATGATTTTATCGATATCTTTTGAAAAAGACCTGTCTCCGATAATGCTTGAGTTATTTTCATCAATATCTAGAACTGGTGCAAAGTTTATATCAATACCGACTGATGCTAATTCACTTGAGATCAACCAACCAATTTCTTTAAAAATTTTATAGTTGTTATTTTTTCTTGCAAAACTCTCAATCTCTCTCATCGAAGGAATAGAAGTAAAATCACCAACAAGTCTTTGAACCCTTCCACCTTCTTGATCAACTGCAATTAAAATATTCTGTTTTATTGACTTTATTTTTAGTAATAAACTATTTAACTGCTTAAATGACTCAAAGTTCCTTGAGAATAAAATTAATCCTCCAACATGCTTATTAGATATTAAACTTATATCTTCATCGGATAAGCTAGTGCCATTTATATCAAGCATAACTTTTCCATATAATTCACTCATTTGTTAATCATATCAAAGAAAAAATAATCAAGATAAAAATGCTTATTTATAAATAACTTTAAATATATAAAATATAGTCTTATATGAAAAAAGTTATAGAAAATATTCAAAAAATACTTGCAGAATCTATTAAAAGTAAAAATAAAGCCTCAATGATTATTAGTGGTGGAAGTAGCCCAACTAGCCTAATTAAAAAACTAAATGATATAGATATTGAATGGAAAAAAGTAAGCGTTATGCTTCTTGACGAAAGATTGGTAAATGAAAATAATGAATATTCAAACGAGAGATACCTTAAAGAAAATTTTTTTAAAAATTATACAAAAGATGCTAAATATCAATCAATAAGAAATTTAAAAATTGATAATGAAATAGATATTGCTATTTTAGGTTTTGGTATTGACGGACATTTTGCCTCTATATTTCCATGTCATCTTCAAGATAATAACTTTATTGACATAACTGAAGAACCACAGATCTTGCGAACTGAGAAAATGGGTTATCCTAATGTTGCAAGATTAACAATGAATTTGTCTACATTTTCAAGAATAAAATATATTTTTATTATTGTTAGTTCAGAGGAAAAATTAGATGTTATAAATAATGCGAAATATGACTGTAATCTGCCAATTCATTATTTATTGAATCTAAAATATCCAGAAATAAAGATGATTAAAGATTTTTAAGTTGAGCTAAAATTCCATGAGTGTTTTGATTTTATAACCTTTATTAACTATAAGATCGCTACCACCAAGGCTTGGGAGATCAATAACACTCAATATAAGAATATTAGACTTTGAGACATCAAAATTTTCTGTAAATATTTCTGCGCAAGCTATTGCAGTCCCTCCAGTTGCAACTAAATCATCAACAATTATTATCTTATGATCTTTATCAATTTTTGTATTTTTTTGTATTTCAATTGATGTGCTTCCATACTCCAAATCAAAGCTTTTTTTGTATGTTTCATTTGGTAATTTTCCTGGTTTTCTTGCAAGTACAAATGGCAAAGAAAGATCCCTTGCTATCGTTCCAGCAAAAATAAAGCCTCTACTTTCAATACTAGCAACAATGTCAGCATTAAATTCTCTTGTAATTGATGTTAATTCGTCACATGTCCTAATAAATGCTTCAGGAGTTTCAATTAAACTTGTAATGTCTTTAAAGACAATCCCATCAATCGGAAAATTTTCTACAGTTCTTACGTACTTTTTGAGGTTAAGTGGATCATTCATTTTTTTTCCAATTTGGTTCTCTTTTTTCAATAAAGGCACCTATGCCTTCAACTGCATCATCTTGCAATGCGTTTTTTACCATAACCTCCGATGTATACTTGTAAGCATTAGTTAAATTAAGATCTAATTGTTTGTAAAATGCTTTTTTTCCTAATTCAATTGTTGTTGATGATTTTTTAGTAATATTCTTTGCTAATTCCATTACAAACTTTCTTAATTCTTCTTCAGGAACATGATCATTTATCAATGAGATTCTTTTTGCTTCAGAAGCATCAATCATATCACCTGTTAACAACATCATCATTGCGTCTTTTTTAGAAACATTCCTTGATAATGCCACCATTGGAGTAGAGCAAAATAATCCTATGTTAACTCCAGGAGTAGCAAACCTAGAATTATCAGAAGATATTGCCAAATCACAGGATGCTACCAATTGACACCCCGCTGCAGTCGCAACTCCATTAATTTCCGCGATTATTGGCTTATTGCAATTTACTAATTCTTGCATCAAGGCCGAACATTCATTAAATAATTCTTCAAAAAACGATTTACCGTTATCATCATTTGATCTCGCACTACTAATCTCTTTTAAATTATGACCTGAGCAGAAAACATTACCCTCAGCTGCTATAACAATTACTTTAATAGAGTCATTATTATTAGATTCATTGATAATATTTTTAATTTTTTCCATCATCAAATATGAAAGAGCATTTTTATTATCAACATCACAAAGCGTGATTCTTAATATTCCATCTTTTTCAATTTCTTTTTTAAGCATATTTTTTTTTGATTATAAATTTTAATTTAATGACAAATAAATAGTCCAATTAATTCTCCAAAATTTTTTTTGGGCATTCATCCATAATAAAAATGGATCCATGATCTTCGGCATACCTACAGGAACTCTCATCAAAAATACCTTCTTGTGTCCAAATTACTTTAATTCCTTTTTTAATAGCACTTTTTGTTATTTCAAAGACATGTCTTTTAGATCTAAAAATATCAACCATATCAATATATTGTTCAATATCCTCCAGACTTGAATAGCACTTCATTCCTAAAATCTCATTATTAATTTCATTTGGGTTCACTGGATAAACTTTGTATCCTTCTTTAATCAAAAATTTCATTACCTTAAAGCTATCTCTTTGATGGTTCGTGCTAGCACCAATTAAAGCTATGGTTTTAATATTTCTTAAGATTTCTTTTAAATTGTTTTTGTTTTCACCCATTTCACTAATAACTATATTAACCAGATTTTAATAACTCTGAGTATAAAGAATGTGCTTTTGTAAAAATATCTTGATTAAATCTGCTTGCTATTTCTTTTTTTGATTCCTTAAAAGAAAAATTATAAGTTTTTTTGATGTCCAAAATCCTCATAAGATCAAACCAATAATGCTCTTCTCTGCAAAGATTTTCATATGAAACAAAATATACATTACTATTATTATAATGAGATTTGAAACTGTTTTTATATGTTAAATACCACTGCTCTATCCAATGATTAATATCTAAGTTATCCGTAAAATTTATGTCATTTGCATATATCGGCTTATAGTGACTACCAAATTCTGTATGTCCAATCCATTTCATATATTTTGATATAAATTTATCTTCCTTAGAAACCTCAATAAATCTTTTATGCTGTGTAAGCAAAGAATTTGCATGTTGTAATGGATCTCTGAACGGAATAAGTATTTTTGCATTTGGAAAAACTTTTGTTATAAATTCTATTCTTTTAATATTTTGATTATTTTTACTGAGATATCTTTTTTTCTGGTATTTTTGATTAATCAATCTCACATATAATTCAAATTTATTTGCACAATCATCTTCCTCCTTATCGAAGGTCATCCAAAAAACCTCCTCAAATGCTTCAGGAGAATCCATTGAAACTTTAATCCCATCTCCATGTGCTCGTTCTGAAAACTCATTGGATTTTTTATTTCTAGAGAACTTTGACCAAAAATTTGGACTCATTACAAATGGCATATCTCTATAGGTAAGTGAAGAAAATTCATGAGATTTATGAATTGCATTTAATAAAATAGTTGTTCCTGAGCGAGCAAGACCAGCAATAAATATGTGATTATCATACTTCTCAAAAGTTTTGCTAAATGATTTCTCTAGATCAAATGAAGCTTCCCGCATAAACTGACTTGAAAGAGCAAGTTTATGTAATTTCTTTTGAAGCCATGAATATTTATTCATACATTGATTACCTTTCTAAGATATAGATAACCAAATGCAATTAAGGTTGATTCAATTATCCCTTGTATTGAAAATAAATATGATAGGAAACCGGTATTTATAATATTTACAATAAAAAATATACAACATATGGATATTAACATTACAAAAATATGTAATGAAAATTTCATAATTTTTATTGAATATTTTGGTATGACCTTTTCTTTCCAATGATCGCTTATATTTTTGCTAATTATAATTTTTGAAGCCTTATTAATAAGTATAATTATCAAATTTAGTCTATTTAAAAGGTTAAAACGAATTAAAATTTCAATTGACAAAATAATAACTACAATTAAAGCAAAATGATTCATTAAGAGTCATCAATTTTATTTTTTTGTGTAACGAGTTTATTTCTTCTTCTTTTTATAGCTCGCTTAATTGGATAATATAGAATTCCCCAAAGCCCAAGAAAAACTGCAACAATAAATCCTATTATGGCTGTAATAACACCACCGCTCATGCCAGGTCCAATATACGCATAAGATGGTATTGAAGTAAGTAAGATTGATAATAACAGAATTGATCTATTCAACACATGTCACCTTATTTTTAACAAAGTCATTTACGATTTGTATATCCTTTTTAGTATAAAGGATTCTAGACCAGCCAACTTTAAAAATTGTGCCATTTTTTGAACGATTAACATGCGACCATTTCAAGGAACCATCAGCATTTAAATAAAGTAGTCGTGCGTAAAAACTTTCTTCAATTAACATATCTTTATTAGGTAATATTTGACTTCTTCCTTGATTGGGCGTTCTTATGTCATTCTCTATAAAGCTATTATGGAGATAAGAAGAATATTTGTCTGTCTTGAAATCATAAATCAAGACTTTATTATTTCCATCAACTGTTCTTCCATTTGCAAAAATTTTTGAATTATTGTCAAATATAGAAATTCTTTGACTGTCGATTATGTCTACATCATGTTGATGAAAAAATGGGCCTGTTCCCTTCCATATTATTTTATTTTCAGAGGGTCTGTATAATAAAATCATAGACTGATGTCTCATTGATAAAAAGACATCCCCTTTTTTCCAATATTCTCCGTCAAAGTTTACGGGTTGAATATCATTTAAGTGAATTGGATCAAGATTGAACGCTAAATTACCAACTGAGAAAATAAGATACTCTAATCCATTCTCAATAAATATCTCAGGCACTGACTTTTGAAACAAAATTTCTCCATCAGAATTAAGCTTAACAATAGCATCATCTAAGAAACCAGCATCATTCCATGTGTTTCTTCCAACTTTTTCTTTTGGAAGAGTTTGAGGATAAATGTGACTAGGTGCCCAGATATTTCCATCAATATCAATTTCTATCGAGTGATGAAATATATTTTCAGTATTTTGAAAAATTAAATTAGAGCACTGATCTATTTTTCTCAATGGAGCATTCCAGCCAAATAATAAACCACCATCATCTGTTAGTTGAGGATGCATTAAAGTTTTTCGTCTGTTGTTATCATCTCTATCAAGGTATTTAAATTCATCAACTTGTTCAACCATGCTATTAAAAGCGTCTATGTCTGGATTCCAAGTGTGCAGAACCTTAAAATTAGTAAGATCAATTAGTTCAACAATCCCCTCCTCAAGATCACCATCATATCTTGAAAGAAGAAGATAAGATTCTTCTGTATTTGGAACTCCATCAAATCCACTTTGCTCATAAAATTCCCTTTTTTCATCCCATGGATCATTTATTCTGTTGATATTTGGTTTAAGCATTACTCTCAAAGTTCTTTCGGGAAGTCTTGCAATATAAGCTGCAGGTTTTGATATAAAAGATATGTCGATAACGCCAAATTTAGTGAAGCCTTCTATTTCTTGTCTTACGATTACGCCAAACGCAATTGCAAAGAGAATGCTAAGTAGTATTACAAGATAAAGAATCCATATTTCAATTTTTTTGAACATTTTTGTCTTATTTTAGATAAATTAATTATACGTGCTCGAATCACATAGGTTCAAATTTAATGGAAGTATTGTTTAAGGTCTGCAATGGTATCTATCCAAAAATTAGGTAAATAATCTTTTGAAAAATCAGACATATTTTGTTTATGAATATTAAGTCCATTATCTTTAATGCCAAATGTAATCCAACCCATGTTATTTGGAGTTATAAAATCCTTAGATATATTATCACCAACATAAATATAATTAAGAGATTGATTAGTTGATTCAATTATCTTAAACCTTTTAGCATCTGGTTTTTCGCTTCCATACTCTTCAGAAATATATAATGGAATATCTTCAAGACCTAAGGCTTTAATTTTTTGCCTTTGAGTAATTGATCTTCCATCAGAAAGTATTGCAATACCTAAGGAGTTTTTATTTATATAGGAAAGCATATCTTCATTGTCTTTATTCATACTGATTTTTGGAATATGCAGTCTATATTTCCACAAATATGATTGAACAACCTCCTCAGGTAATTCTAGTTGAGCTTGAATCTCTTGAATAAAATTATCAACACTATAGAAAGATGAGCTTTCAAGACTTAAGCCATATATTTGTGAAATTTCTTTTACTAAATAATTTATTCCTGAAATTTTGTAATCAATTTCATTATAAATTGTGTCATCAAGATCAAAGACAAAATATGAATCTGACAATTTAATTTTCATTAATTACCATAGAATCGTATCTGAGCATCAACAAATTATCTTTCCAATCCTCATAAAATTCAATTTCCTTATTTTGAAAATACTCATTTAATATCCAATCAGGAAAAGTACCACCAGCAGAATAACCGAGTGGAAAACCACCTCCAAATCTGGGATTTACTTCGAGACCTTTAATATCTTCTGATTTAGGATCTCCAAAAACTTGAACCGTAACACAACCTCTAGCTCCTTCGAGCTGATTTAATTTATCTTTTAAGTAATCATAGACATAATTTTTTCTTGTGATGCCTTTGCTTACCTCACCAGCTCTGACTTCAATTCTTTCTCTTGGTATAAAGCATTTTAAAACTTCGTTTCTATCGAAATAAGCATCTATAGTGTATTCCCTATAATTTTTTGAGATTAGTTCCATAAATATATTTTTTTCATTATTTTCAATTTCAGGGGTTAGATCATTTTTTGAATTAATAATGCTAGCTCCACTGCTATTGCTTCCATCATAAGGTTTACAGAAACATGGGAATACAATATTGGATTTATTGAAGATCTTAGGACTATGAATACCGATCCTGTTAAATAGATCATATGTTATTCTTTTATCTCTGCATTTTGAAATTAAATCTGGAGAAGAGATAATTATTTCTATAGCGTTATCTAAAAATAGTTGGGTGTTTTGAGAGAGAACTGATAACTCAGTATCAATTGTAGGTATGATAAGGCCAATATCGTTTTTTTTACATTCTTTAAGTAAAAAATCAATATAATTATCATCATTAATAGGAATAGTTTCAATGTTATGGTCTGCAACATAGCAAGCCGACGAAAGACTCGGATTCAAATCCGAAGCAAATACTTTTGCATCATTGCTGATTTTTGAAAGTGCACTCTTAAAATACTGAACCAGCTCAACTCTTCTGCCTGCACATGAGATTAGTACATTTTTTCTTAACATATAATCATTATACACTCTGGAAATCATCGATTAATACCAACTAATAATCTTCAATTAATACTTATTTAATCAACTAAATTTTGATTTAATGAGTGACGTCATTGGTTTTTCAATGTAGCTATACATTAATGCTCCACATGAAACAGACATAAAAAGACCGATAATGGCAAGCAAATCATAGTTGATCGATATAGATGATATTGTTATAACTTTATAAAATGCTGAGATAATGAATGCATGTATGAGATAAATACTGTAGGATGCATCCCCTAAATATCTCAAAAAATTGTTGTCATATTGCTTAGCATAAACTAATCCAAAAATTATCATACCACTTGGTATACCCCAAACAGCCACTCTAAAAGCAATAATGTCATCTGATCGGTTAATACTTAAAAGAAGCAGTAAAAATCCAACTGTGGCAACAATTAATGCGTGTTTATTTTGTATTTTATAATTATTAAACGCGATGGCGATTAACATTCCAAATAAAAATTCAATCAAAATAAAATTTGAAGTAACTATTGTTAAAATTATTAAGCATAAAAAGATAAAAAGATAACTTTTATTCCATTTCATAAAAATCAAAGATAAACCAAAAATAAAATAAAATAGCATTTCAAATTCGAGAGTCCAGCCTACTCCAACAACAGGAACAGAGACATTATTATTTAGACTAGAAAGGAAAAATAACGACTGAAGTATATGTTCCAGGGAAGGAATTTTAGAATTGAATGCTGTTGATGGAAAAATTAAATAGCAAGATATAAGTGCTATCGTAACAAACCAATAAATCGGAACAATCCTGATTATCCTAAATCTTAAAAAATCTCCAAATGATCTTTTTTTTTGAAGCTGAGAATGAAGAATAATAAAACCTGACAGAACGAAAAAAACATCAACTCCATTATTTCCCCATCCACTAAGAATGCTCAAATATTTTGGTTCAAAACCATATACAGATGCAGTAGCAATAAGGTGTAAGATGGCAACATTAATTGCAGCAAATGCTCTAAGTATCTGAAGATTGTATATTATGCTCATCTATTTGCTTTATAAGGTTTTTTATTATTTTAAGCTTCTTGCAAGTTTTCTTACTTTCTTCATATGGTTTTCAAAGTCAGTTTTTTTCATATTGGGCAGTACTGAGTAAAATCTTAAATATTTCGTTTTGAGTCCGCCCAATTGAAACACAGATTTTTTCAATCTTCTGTAAGGAATATTATCAAAAATAGAAAAATTAAAATAACTTACCATTGGTCCTCCATAAGTCATTGAAACAATTCCAATTTTATTTTTCATTGCTCCAGCAACAGGATAACCATAATTACCAAAAAATTTACTATCAGGTAAAAGTGATTTATAGGTGAAAAACCATGTAGGATGCAGAACCCAATCAATCCAATTCTCAAGAATCACATTCATTCTTAAATTGTGACAAGCACTCATTAAGAACATAACGTCTGCATCTTCGAGCCTCTTTCTGTAATCTATTACTAGTTGTGGAGGAGGATTTATATCGCTTCTGTAAAATGGTAGTTGCTCTTCTTCATCAAACAAATTAATCAAATCAATATCATGCCCAATTTTTTTTGCCTCATCAATGAAGGTATCCCTCACAGATGCATTAAATGAATCTTTTGTATTAAAATGACCAAATACTATACAAATTTTCATGATTTTTCTCTCGCAAGATTTAGATTTCTCTGTTCTGCAGCTTTCCAATCTTTTGGTAGAAATCTTGATACCAATAAAAAGCTAATTACTGATGGAACAAAAACAAAAGATGTTACACTCATGGCGTATCTAATAGATTCAAGTTCATTGAAGCTTTGTTTAAAAATGTCCATTATCCAGCCTCCAAATGTAGGTCCTCCTCCTAGAGCTATCATATTTAATATGAAAAAAAATAAAGCTGTAGACATTGCTCTCATGTGAACTGGTGCTAATGTTTGAGCAATTGCAAAACTTGGACCCAGATAAATACCTATTAAAAGCAAGTACAGAGTTGCAAAAATTAAATGCAATTCTATTGAGGGCACCCACCATGTTATTAGGCCAATAGGTAAACACAAACCGATAGATATTGCAGGAAGCCAACCGTAAGCCCTAATATCTTTTTTTCCCCATTTATCAGCTAAACGCGCACCAAAAAA
>TARA_B100001057_G_scaffold178061_1_pt1 | contig 11887 bp, 9 predicted proteins | sample TARA_B100001057 | Tara Oceans TARA_B100001057 (sample SAMEA2621839) | marine metagenome | biome: marine biome (ENVO:00000447); feature: surface water layer (ENVO:00002042); material: "saline water (ENVO:00002010), including plankton (ENVO:xxxxxxxx)" | depth 5 m | reverse complement strand
CAGGGCGGCGTTCTAACCAGAACTGAACTACCGGTCCAATTTAGGAAGACAATTATACATACTATAAAAAGAAAGTAACTTACAAAAATGTATGCAAATGATTCATCTAAGTTAAAACTTTTTTATGGTCTACTCTAAAAGAAATTGGCTTAAGATTTGTATAGTTTTTTGATTTTACAGATGAAACGAAATTAAATTTGACTTCAACATATTCTGAATAAACATCTAATTCTACATAGCCTTTATTCTTTCCATTTGTCCAAACAAGATCCTTATTGGTATCAATAGATGATTTATCAATTGCATCTGTATATTTTCCAAACGTATCAATAAAATTTGGCGATGAAATTGAAGGAGCGCCTATTTCGATTCCTATGAATTTATTATTTTTATTAAATAAGTTTGAAATCCATGAGTTATGAGAATCTCCCGCAAGGATAAGATTAGATTGAGAATTTCCTATGGCTTTATAAAATTTTTCTCTATCTTTAGGGTATCCATCCCAGGCATCAGTATTGTAAGGGATATCAGTTCCTGCCAAGGATAAATACTTGTGTAAAAATTTAGGAAAACTTTCTTTGTCGACTGCTTTTAAAATTTTTGGTAAGTATTTTGGTCCAATCAGAATTTGTTGTCCAAATATTGACCACTTAAATGAACTATCTACTTTTGATTTAACCCAATTGAATTGTTCTTTTCCAAGTAATTTTCTAGGTTTGCTAAGATCTTTTAAAAAACTAAATCGATCAAAATCATTTTCTTTAAAATAGTTTTCTATATCTAATTGTTTATCTCTTTCATAAGATCTTGTATCTAACATCATGAGATTTATAAGATTACCTATTTTAAAATTTCTCCAAATTTTATCTTTTCGACCCTTTTCACGAATTGGCATCCATTCGTAGTAAGCTTGCAAAGCATTCTTTTTTCTTTTTTCATAAGATCCTTCATCAGCTGAATGATTTTGAGCTCCCTTTTTCCAACTATCATTAGTGAATTCGTGGTCATCCCAAACAGAAATCATAGGTTTTTTTTGGTGTAATAATTTAAGATCGGGATCAGACCTATAAGTAGCATATCTTTTTCGATAATCATCTAAAGAAAGCATTTCGTGTTTGGGGTTTACGACTCTGCCCATTTGCTCTGCATTTTTTGAGGCATAACCGCCGTGTCCATACTCGTAAAGATAATCTCCTAGATGCAAAACTAAATCTACTTTTTTATTCTTTGCTATCTCTTTGTAAGCGTTGAAATATCCAGCCGGATAATTTGAGCAGCTGCAAAACGCAATATTAAAGTTGTTTGGATTTATTATAGGTAAGGTTGATGTCATTCCAATATCAGAAGTTTTGCCATCTGCTAAAAATCTGTAGTAAAGCTTTTTACCATTAAACTGTTTTGGAATTTTTGCATCAACTTTAACTGAATAGTCTTTTTTAGAATTTACCCTTACATGACCATAAGTAATTAATTTTGAAAAATCATTGGTATTTGAAACTTCCCACCTCACTCGAATTTCTGGACTTCCCATTGGTAAGATTTTTGTCCACAAAATTACATTGGTATTTGTTGGATCACCACTTGCTACGCCATACTTAAAAGAAATGACTGTTTCTTTGTTTAGAGAGGGAAAAATACGTATAGGCAAAAAAAGCAGAAGTAAGGCTAAACTTTTTAAAAATTTTCTTCTGTATTTATTCACTAGGTTAATTTAACACCCAAAAAATATTTATTAAAAAAATATTTTTAGGCATGGTGGGCGACACAGGACTTGAACCTGTAACTTCCACCTTGTAAGGGTGGCACTCTACCAATTGAGTTAGTCGCCCAAAAGAAAAGCATTATACCCAAATTAAATATTTTCAAATGGACAATGTGAAAAAATTAGTGCATATTTTTTTCTTTATAAAGTATTAATGAAACAACTAGAATCTCAACCCTTTCAAACAAAACTAAATTTAAATTCTGAAGAGTTTGAGAATAATAAGTCATCCATGCTTGAGATGATTTCTGAATTAAATGAATTATTGGATGAGGCTGAAGCAGGTGGTGGTCCAGATCATCATAAAAGACTAGCAGCAAGAGGAAAGCTTCCTGTTCGAGAAAGAGTTTTTCACTTTTTGGATCCAGATAGTCCTTTTTTAGAAATTAGTGGTTTAGCAGCCTATAAATCTGAATACCCTGTTGGTGGCGGTGCTTTTGCTGGTATAGGAGTATCTTCAGGAATTGAATGTGTAATTTTTGCGAATGATCCTACTGTTTTAGCTGGAGCAATGCATTTTTATTCTGTTAAAAAATGGATGAGATGTATGCAAATTGCTCGAGATTGTCGGATTCCTTTTATTCAATTTGTTGAATCTGCGGGAGGTGATTTACGTCCAAGAGCTGGTGCTGCTGTTGGTGGTATGGGTCATTTTGCAGAATCAGGGAGACAGTTTTATGAAATTACGGAACTTTCTAAACTAAATATTCCAACTGTTACTGTTGCTTTTGGAACTGCAACCGCCGGAGGAGCTTATCAGCCCGGCATGTCGGACTATAATATTTTTGTTAAAAACCAGGCAGATGTTGCTCTTGCTGGTCCACCTCTCGTTCAAATGGCAACTGGAGAAATTTCCTCCAGAGAAGACATCGGAGGAGCAAAAATGCATGCTGAAAAATCAGGTTTAGCAGAATATTTAGCCGAGGATGATTTAGATGGAATAAGAATTGCTCGAGAAGTAATGTCTCATTTGAATTGGGATAAAGAGGGAAATAATCCTAGATTTGAAATTACCCCTCCCAAATATAGCCAAGAAGACTTATTAGGTGTTATCGAGCCTAGTTTAAAAACGCCTTTTGATATCAGAGAAATAATCGGTCGGATTGCCGATGGATCTAAATTTGAAGAATTTAAACCACTTTTTGGACCAACAATAATTTGTGGTTTTATTTCCATTCATGGGTATCCAGTTGGTGTGCTTGGAAATAACGGTATGCTTTTTCCAGATGCCTCTCAAAAGGCAGCTCACTTTATACAGCTATGTAATAAGAGAAATTTACCTTTGGTATTTCTTCAAAATATCACTGGATTTATGGTCGGAAAAGATTACGAGCAAGATGGTTCTATCAAAAAAGGAGCTCAAATGTTAAACGCTGTTTCAAACTCAAATGTTCCACATCTTACTGTAATAGTAGGAAATTCATATGGAGCTGGAACATATGCAATGTCCGGAAGAGAATTCGGAAATTCTTTCACTTTTTTATGGCCAACAGCAAAAATAGCTGTGATGGGTGGAGAAGTGATTGCAGGAGTAATGTCTATCGTAAGAAGAGGTCAGGCTGCAAGAAAAGGTCTTAAATTCAATGAAAAAGCTGATGCAGAAATTGTTAGAAATCAACAAGTCTCTCATGATAAAGGTTCTAAAGCTTTGAGAGCTACAAGTGTCATCAGTGATGATGGAATTATAGATCCTCGAGATACAAGAAATGTTTTAGGAATGTGTTTATCGATTGTGAATAATAAAGAAGTTAAAGGTTCAGATGGATTTGGAGTATTTAGGTTATGACAATTAAAAAATTGCTGATTTCTAACAGAGGTGAAATCGCAAGTAGAATCATAAAAAGTGCTCACGACATGGGAATAAGCTGTTTAGCAATTTATACAGAGGCTGATAAAAATACTCCATATGTTAGAGAGGCAGACCAATCCTTTAAACTTTCAGATTCATATCTGAATGCAAAAGAAATTTTAGAAATCGCTAAAAATAATAATGTAGATGCAATTCATCCTGGCTATGGTTTTTTGTCTGAGAATGCTAATTTTGCAAATAATGTTAAAAAAGCAGGAATAAAATGGGTAGGTCCTTCTGCAAATGCCATAAAAAAAATGGGAGATAAAATAACCGCAAAAACTTTAGCAGAAAAAGCTGGAGTACCCACACTCCCTTCAGGTTCTTCGGCGAAAGATGCAACCAAAATTGGTTATCCTATCTTAGTCAAAGCTGCTGCTGGAGGTGGAGGTAAGGGCATGCGTATTGTCAAAAGTTCCAAGGATTTAAAAGAATCTATTGCATCTGCTGAGAGAGAAGCTGAAGGTGGTTTTGGTGATAAGAGAGTTTTTTTAGAAAGATACATTGAGAAATCTAGACATATAGAAGTACAAATTCTTGGAGATTCTTTTGGAAATTTAGTTCATCTGGGAGAGAGAGAATGCTCTATTCAAAGAAGACATCAAAAGGTGGTTGAAGAATCACCCTCGCCCATGGTCGATGATTCTATGAGAGAAATAATGGGAAATGCTGCTGTAAAGCTAGCCTCTAAATTAAAGTATGAATCAGCTGGAACTGTTGAATTTCTTGTTGATGAGAAAACGAAAGAATTTTGGTTTCTAGAGGTTAATACAAGGCTTCAAGTTGAACATCCTGTTACTGAAGAAGTTACGGGAATTGATCTTGTAAAAGAGCAACTTAGAATTGCCGAAGGTGAATCTCTTGGATATGACCAATCTGACATAGATTGGTTCGGAAGTTCTATTGAAGTAAGGCTGTATGCAGAAGATCCTAATAATGATTTTTTACCGGTTACTGGAAAGATGATTACTTTTGAACCTGCAGAAGATCCTCCTGTTAGATGGGATGTAGGAATTGAATCGGGGTCAATCATTACTCCAGATTTTGATCCAATGCTAGCTAAAGTTATTTCTTATGGAGAAACCAGAACTGAGGCAGCAAAAAAATTAGCTCTAGCTTTAGAAAATAGTCACTTTGGTGGCATGCAAACAAATAGAGAATTCTTAATTGCTATTTTAAGGTCCGAAAAGTTTTTAAAAGGCGCTACCACTACTGATTTCATTAAGAAAGAAAAACTTAATGGAGAAGTTAACCTATCTGAAATAGAAATAAATAATTATGCAAAAGCAGCAAGTTTATGGATACAAGGATTAAATAGGAAAAATGCCACTGTTTTAAACAATATGGATTCAGGATGGAATAATGCAAGATTACCTTTTCAAGAAGTTAAACTTTCATTAAAGAACACAAATTTTGTAATTAATTACAAACAACTAAGAGACGGTCAGTTTGAATTTTCTGATTCAGTCAAAGCATCAGTTTACGATTGGCAAGATAATTTCATTGATGTAGAAATATCAGGATCACGACTCAGGTCCAAAATATATTTTGAAGATAATCTTTTATTGATTCATACCTTTAAGGGTGATTTGCTTTTTAAAGTTTTGCCTAAGTTTGAAGTAAAAGATTCAGGAATGATTGAGGGTGGTCTAAATGCTCCAATGCCTGGAAAAGTAGTAGAAGTTCAAATTAAAAAAGGTTCTTCTGTGAAAAAAGGAGATACTTTGATTATCTTAGAGGCAATGAAAATGGAGCATAAAGTAAGCGCTCCATCTTCTGGAAAAATTAAAGATGTTCTAGTTCATAAGGGTGAACAAGTAGAAAACGGCCAAATCTTAGTCGTCTTAGATTAATCCCACTTGGGTTCTCTTTTTTCTAAAAAAGCAGCAATTCCCTCCTTTGCATCAGGGCCAGCAAAAGTTTCAGCACTTTTTTTCCCTAAATAAGGTAATGCTTCATCAAAATTCATGCTGTCTTGATTCACATATGCCTCTAGACCAAATTGCATTGTACCCGGAGCGAGACTAGCTAAGTCTTTTGCTAACTTAGCAACAGTCTCTTCTAAAGCATCTGATGTTACAGATTCATTAATCAAACCCCACTCTTGTGCTTTATTCGCATCTATTGACTGACCACGCATACAAAAATCCAATCCAACTCGCTTTGGCATTACTCTAAATAATCCGGCCATGACCATGTGAGGCCAAACTCCGCGAAGAATTTCAGGAGCTGAAAATTTTGCAGATTCGACAGCAATGGCATGGGTACAATTTGTGACCATTAAAAGAGCTCCAGCATGGACTGATCCTTGAATCTTACAAATTACCGGTTTGTACAAATGTCTAATTGAAAGACTTATGTCATCTGATCCCTCCAACTTGGGAACATTAGATTCTTCCTGTTTTCTATTTAAGTCTGCTCCTGCACAAAAAACATCTCCCTCTGCTGCAATAATAACGACTCTTACACCTCTTTCTTGTTTAGCATATGCAAGAACATAATTTATTTCATTCATCATCACATTGTTAAGAGCATTTTTCTTTTCAGGTCTATTCAAAGTAATGGTTAAGATATGATTAGAAAAGTCTATTTTTGTTGCTTGAAAGGTTAATTTTTCTATTGAAAGTTTTTTACTAGTCATTTCGCTTCACTTTAAAATTATTTTAGGTACGTTTATTTTTTTTGCTCTAAGATATTCTCCTAAAGACTTTGCCTGCCCATCCATCCTTGTTGATGAAGAAACTCCATCTTGTAATATTCCATGAATGTAAAAATTCAAAGACAAAATGTTGGGTAATTCAAATCTATCAATTTCAAAAGGTTTCAAATCTGGAAGTAATTCTTTCAATTTATCAATTGTTAAAAAATCAAATAAATATCCATAAGCTTCTGAATTTTTACTCCACACACCAAGATTAGCACAACCACCTTTATCTCCAGACCTAGTACCAAAAAGATCTCCAAAAAATATTTCTGTATCAGGGGTTTCGACTATTTTTTTTACTTCAACTGGTTCTTTTTGGTAAAAAACTTCTTCAAAATCTAATTGACTAGTTGGAATAACTTCCATGGTCTTGCTATCGAAGTGAACCTTTTCCTTGATAAATTTACTATCAACCAAAGCTGGCCAATATTCAATATAAGGACCGCTTGGGACTACTCCGCTTCTTCCTGTCCAACCTGGAAAGTTTGCTAAAGCCAATTCAGTTATTTTAGCGCTAAATAATCGTCCCACTAAATCGGGATCTTCAGACATCACATCGATTCTTAGAAAGGCTTGTGCCTGTTCATTGCTTTCTGGATTTTCTTTATCAGTTCTATGCAATTGAATATCAACCTTATCAAACTGCTCTTTGCCTCCAACCGAATCAAAAATGGTTTCCGTAATTAATTTAGCTTTTTCTTCTATATCCAAGCCAGTTAGAAGTAACTCAGTACCGTTTCTGAAACCTCCTGCAAGATTAATACAGACTTTATGATCTTTTGGTGGACTACTCCCTCTACAACCAGAAATAAGAACTCTGTCTTTAGACTCTTGTTCAATTTTTAAAGTATCAAAATGAGAAATAACATCTGGATTTACATAAGCTGGTGAACCTATTTCATAGAGAAGTTGAGCTGTCACAGTGCCAACTGAAACCAGACCTCCAGTGTTTGGATGTTTTGTAATTATAAAGCTACCATCTTCGTTTATTTCAGCTATCGGATAACCAATATCTTTAAAAGAAGGAACTTCTTTGAAAAATGAATAATTACCGCCTGTGGCTTGTGCACCACACTCAATTACGTGGCCAGCCGCAAGTGCGCCAGCAAGTTGATCGTAATCATTTCTTGACCAATTAAATTTCCATGCTGCAGGACCGATTACTACAGCAGCATCTGTAACTCTTGGACATATAACGACATCAGCACCATTATCCAAGGCCTCTTTAATTCCCCAAGCTCCTAAATATGCATTAGCTGTTACTGGTTTTTTCTCATATGAAAAAAGATCATTATTTTTATCTATATTTTTTAGCTTCTCTCCAGACGAAGATAATTCATCTAGTCTTGGCATCAAATCGTCGCCATCAATGTAGGCGACCTTTAAATCAAGCTCTAATTCTTTAATGATATTTTCAACTTCATTAGCCATTGAAGCTGGATTTAAACCCCCTGCATTAGATACGATCTTAATTTTTTTATCATCGCAAAGTTTTGCTATTTCCCTAAACTGTTTAATAAAAGTTCCTACATACCCTAGATTTTCTCCCCTTTTCATTTTTTGGTTATATAAAATAGTCATTGTCAATTCAGCAAGATAATCTCCCGTTAAGACATCGATTGGTCCACCTTCAACCATTTTTTTTGCAATGGAAAGATTGTCTCCATAAAATCCACTACAATTTGCTATTTTTATTACTTCTGACATTTAATTTTTTATAGTTTTTTGATCAGAAATTCCTGCTAAGTAAATTCCAATTAAAAGAATAATAGCACCGAAAATCTGCTGCATTAAGAACATTTCTTGAAATAATAAAAAAGCTAGAAAGGCGGCTGTAAGAGGCTGAATTAGAAGTATTAAAGAAGAGAATTGCACTCTAATTAAAGTTAAGCCATATATAATTAGTCCTTGGCCTGCAATTTGAATAAATAAGCCTTGAAACATAATATTTGACCAACCTAAGATTGTTACAGGTAAAGATTGACCAATCTCCCAAAGACTTCCCAAATAAAGCGGAATACATCCAAACAAGGCAGAAAAGAACATTAAATGAAATGTCTCATAAGTTTCTGAAAATTTTTTGATCGAAATTAAATACCCTGAATAAAAAATTGCAGCAGTTAAAGATAATAAATCTCCAGTAAAAGATTGGTATTCATTTTGCTCAAATAAAATTAAAAAAACCCCTCCTAGACAACAAAAGCCAGCAAAATAAAAAAATAAATCTAATTTATCTTTAAACAAAAAATAAGAAATTATGGCTACATAAATTGGAGCTGTATTAACAAAAAGAGCGGCGTTAGCTACAGATGTTTGATTTATTGACCAGTGCCATAAAGTTATATCACTGCCAAAAAAAAGTCCTGGTATTGCAAGAAATAGAATATCTTTGAATTTAAGATTGATAAATTTATTTTTTGCAATCCCATAAATAAACAAGATGAATGTCGCAACAAGGAATCTATAAAATCCTGTTAGAGCTGGAGTAATTTCACTCGTTCTCACTAAAATTGGAGCAACACCAATTAGCATAGCTCCGAGAGATGTCGATAAAATACCGATTGTTCTTGAATTTAGATTTATCATTTTTATGGGAAGAATAGATATACTGTAACAATGTTAAGTAAAGAACAAAAAAATTCACCTGAAATTTTTTCTGTCTCGCAACTCAATAAAAGCGCTAAATTTTCTCTCGAAAAAAAGTTCAATGATGTTTGGGTTAAAGGAGAGATTTCTGCATTTACCAATCATCGCCAATCAGGTCATTGGTACTTTACATTAAAGGATGAGAATTCATCAATTAGTTGTGTAATGTTTAAATTCAAAAATTCTTATCTAAAAAATATTCCTGTAATTGGTGACGAGATAATTCTTAAAGGAAAATTGACCTTATTTGAGGCTCAAGGTAGGTATCAATTTATAGCAGAAAATTTGGAGTACTCTGGAGAAGGAGATCTCTTAAAGGCTTTTGAAAAACTAAAAAATAAACTTTTGAATGAAGGTTTGTTTGATGAATCGTTTAAAAAAGTTATCCCTGAATTACCAATGCACATCGGAGTAGTAACTTCTCCTACAGGTGCAGTAATTCAAGATATTAAAAATGTATTAGAAAGAAGAGCGCCTTTATCAAGAATTACTTTAGCGCCCTCTTCAGTACAAGGTAATAAAGCAGAAAATGAAATAATTGATGCATTAAAAAAACTTCAAGAATTTAATAAAGAAGAAAAGTTAGATTTAATAATAATCGCAAGAGGTGGAGGCTCCTTAGAAGATCTTTGGTGCTTCAATAGCGAAAAAATTGCAAGAAAGATTTATGATCTAGAAATACCTATTATAAGCGCAGTTGGTCACGAAACAGATTTTACAATTTGTGACTTGGTTTCTGATTTAAGAGCCCCGACTCCTTCTGCAGCAGCTGAAATTGCAAGTCAGGCTCACTCCCAGATATTAAATAAAATAAAGAATTCAGAAAAAGTATTTATAGAATCAGTTAAGAATTATTTTGAAACTAAAAGTGAAAATTTAAGTGAAATTATCAACGTTTTAAAAAAAATTAATTTTAATTTGGATCAAAAGATTTTTAAGATTGATGAAAACTTTAATAAAATAATCTTTTTACAAAGGGAAAATTTTTCTAACAAAAAATTAAATCTTTTAAATAAAAAAATCGCTTTAAGGGACAAAAATCCTCTTATCAAGCTTTCAAATCAGAAAACAGACTTACGAAGTAAGAAATTAATTTTCAAAAATGTCTTTAATAATTCTCTTTCTATTAAAAAAAGTTCTTTCAAAACTTTGTCTTCTAAATTATCCGCCTTTAGTCCCCTTGCAGTTCTATCTAGGGGATATACCGTTTCCACTAAAAATGACGAGCTCCTAGACAATATAAAGTTAACTGAAGGAGATGAAATACTAACTCGAACTCAACAAAATCTTATATCTTCAAAAATAACTAAAATTGATGAGATCAAATAAATTCTTATTATTTTCTTGTCTAATATTTCTATCTAGTTGTGTAATCCATGAATCTACAAAGGAACATTCTTGTTTATTTCCAAAGGAGAAACTTGAAAAAGGAGGTCTTATAAATAGATTAATTGATAAAGATAACCTTGAAGATTCTTATGAAAAATTTATTTGTAGGGATTTTTCTAATTATCGACTTGTTTACCCTATTTCATATTCCTCTAAAAAGAAATTTATGATTATGGGAGAAGACATAATTCTGTCTAAAAAAGAATTTAGAGAATCTAGAATTAGTATTAAAGATGTTAAGTTCAACAAAGTTTCTAAGGAAAATCTTAAAAGAATAAATTCTGAAAGGGATATATACGCTAGAAAGATTACTTTAAAATCATCAAAAAAATATCAAAATATTAGGTTTAATTTTCCTACCAAAGGGATCATTTCTAGTGAGTATGGAGTTAAACGCTATATTAATGGATCTCCTAGAAATCCACATTTAGGAATTGATATAGCAGCAGAAACTGGAACATCTGTGATTGCCCCAGAAAATGGCAAGGTTATTTTTGTCGGTGAATTTTTTTATAGAGGCAAATTAATAATTATTGATCATGGTAATGGCATTATCTCTACCTACTCTCACCTAAACGAAACTTTAGTTTCTGAAGGAGATAAAATCTTTAAAAATTCTAAAATTGCCACAGTTGGTTCTTCGGGAAGAGTCACAGGACCTCATCTTCATTTTGAAATTATTTTATTTGGAATAAAAGTAAATCCTATGCTATTCCTTTAGAGAGATAAAAGATTAATAATTTCTTCTTCTGTTTGGGGTCCAACCAACGTATGTTCTAATTCACCCTCTTTATTTACTATAAAAGTGACCGGCAGATTTTCTGGAATAATCCAATCGTAAATGATTGAGGGATCTGTCAATAAAGAATCAACTTGTACATTAAATTTTTTTAACTGTAATTCCAATTCATCTCCTTCCAAAAAATCAAAATTTATTAAAAAAATTTTTAAATCTTCGGGGAAATTAGACTGAAGGTTATTCAATTCAGGTATTTCTTTGATACATGGTGGACACCAATCTGCCCAATAGTTGAAAACTAACCATTTACCTTTTAAATCGTCAAGATAAACTCCTTTAGCATCAAAAACAGCTAGATCAGGCTTTGAGCATGAATGCAGGAAGAAAACGATAAAAAAAAATTTTAAAATAGAAGTCATAATCTTTATATAATACTAATTAAATGAGCTTCTTTAAAAAATTTTTTAATTTCATTGATATAACAAGAAAAGTTATTTTGAATCTATTTTTCATTCTAGCTTTGATATTTGTAGCAATTACTTTTTTTGTTAGTGATGTAAAAAAAGATCATGGCGCTGTTATTACGTTTGCTCCAAAAAAAATTAACGAAACTACAAATTTAAATATTTCCTTCTTTGAAAATGAAACCTATGAACTTAATTTATTTGAAATAATTACGGCTATAGAAACTGCAAGCTCAAAAAAAGAAGTGGAAATACTTTTTATGGATTTAACTTATTTAGATATTTCCTTCACTGGAATTCTAGAAATTGGCGCCGCCATAGAGGATTTTAAGAG
>TARA_B100001057_G_scaffold500579_1_pt1 | contig 11889 bp, 9 predicted proteins | sample TARA_B100001057 | Tara Oceans TARA_B100001057 (sample SAMEA2621839) | marine metagenome | biome: marine biome (ENVO:00000447); feature: surface water layer (ENVO:00002042); material: "saline water (ENVO:00002010), including plankton (ENVO:xxxxxxxx)" | depth 5 m | reverse complement strand
AGGTGGTCAAGCACAAGGTGGAGCAAGCAAACCAGCAAGTGCTCCAACAGCAGATCCTAAAGTAACTCCTTTAAAAACTAAAGGTGGTATAACACCAGATGTACAAGCAATGTTAGATAAACTGACGCCAACTGAGAAAAAAGCGTTGGCAGGAGCAATATAATGAAACTGCAAGAAGTAACTTCCTACAATTTAAAGTCAACAACTATACTTAATGAAGGTTGGCAAGACTTAACAGAATCACAAAGAATATATTTAGGCCGTTGGGAGAGAGAACTTTGGCCTTTGTTAGAAGAATATGTAAAAGTAGCAGAAGCAACACTTACTGTTGATCAGATACAAGATATTTTTAAAGGTGCAGAAGCACAAGCAAATGCAGATGGCGACAACAGAAACTTATTAGGTAAAGCAGGCGCAGGAGCGGCCGCAGTTGCAAAACTACCTGTAGATATTGCTAAAAAAGTTGATGCTAAAATTAATGAACTTGGTAAAATGGCACAAAATGCAGGCCCTGTTAAAAACATGGATGCAAAGTTTGAAGAACTTAAAAAGAAAATAGGCGACAGCGATTCAAAAATTTCCGCAGGAATAAAAAAAGTAAGTGATTGGGCAAAAGAAAATCCAGGCAAAGCAAGTGTAGCAGTAGGTATCCTTACAGCAGTAGCGGCTTTTGCAGGCGGACCAATGGGTGGTGCGGCCGCAGGTTTAATTTTACGTTCAACAAAAGAATTATTACAAGGCGAAAAACTTTCAGGTGCAATAGGCAAGTCAGTTAAGACAGCCGCTTATGGTGCTATTGCAGGTTGGGCATTAGAAGGCATTGGCGATTGGATGGAAGGCATTAGAGCAGAAGCAGTTCCATTTGATAAAGCAGAAGGATTGACTACAGTAAAAGTTGACTTTACTAAAACTTTAAGTGGTTGGGGATTTGAACACGAACAAAATTTAGTTAGTATGGTTGTTCCAGACAGTCAAGCAGGCGAGTTTGTTGAAATGGTTGAGAAGATGCGTGGGTTAGTAAACTCAGGCAATGATTCAGATGGTATTAGAGTGTTTAATAAACTTTGGGCATTTACAAAATCATTTGACAAAGCAGAATTTTTAGACAACATGAATGTAACAAACCAAATTGCTAAGTCTGTTGCACAAGCCAACGATACAGCATTACAAGCCATGACAGCAGTCAATGATGGTCTGTCTGCTATTGCACAAGGTAGTATGCAAACAGTTGATGATCCAGCAAAAGCCAAAGGCAAAATGCAAGTTGGCGGTAAGCCAGTTGAACCAGAGCAAGGCGAATTAGATCTTAAAGGTGGCGGTGCTCCGGCAAAAGCAGAAGCACTTGACATGGAGGAACGTTTTGAACAATTTCTAACAGAAGCAGAACCTGCACAAGGCGAACTAGGTTTAGATAATCCAAACACAGCAGGAGCCAAAGCAAAGCGTGGTTTAGGAAACTTAGCAAAAGGTGCATTAGGTGCAATTAAAGGAGCGGCTGGCAAAATAAAAGCAGGCGCAAAAGAATTAGGCAGTGCAGTAAGTGCAAAAAAACTTAACAAGGCATGGAAAGCGGCAGGCGAACCTACAGATTCAGCAAGTATTATGAATATATTAGGAGATGCCGGTCTATCAAATGATCAGATTGCAACTATTGGTCAAACAGCAAAAGTTGATCTAAAGCCAGGTGCTAAATCAGATGAAAAACCAGCAGAGCCAAAAGCAGATGCGACTGCTCCAGCAAGTACTCCAGCAAGTGGTGCTTCAACTGATACTACAACTTCAACTGATACAACTACTTCCTCAGGTGGTGGTGGCGGAGGTGGCTCTAGCAGTACATCAACAGATACTACAACTACAACTTCAACAGATGCTCCAGCAGGAGATGCTCCAGCGGCAGATGCTCCAGCAGGCGATGCACCAAAACCGAGTGCAGTTGCTAAAGGCGATACTATGAAAGCCAATGATGGTAAAGAGTACAAATGGATGGGTGCTTTGTGGGTAGATGTTGCTACTAATAAACCTATAGGTATTATTCCATCAATGAAACAGGGATTACCTAATCCTAAATTAGATCCAATCATTGCGGCGGCTAAGAAAGATCCTGAAATGGCAAAAGCAATTAAAAGTCAAGTAATGGCAAAAGGTATTGATGCAGGTACATCAGGTGCACAAAAAGCGGCACAAGCCGGAGTCAAAGGTACAGAAAAACTTGATGCAAAAGGTATTGGTGCTTAAAAAAACGGCATCTGCGTTTTCTTAGCAGTTTCTAAATTTTCTTTTATTAAATCAGCGATTAGTTTTCTATCTTCAGGACCCATTTGAAATGCTTCGTCCATTGTCATGCTACCACGCATGTACCACATAAGTTTGAAAATTTCAGATTTAAACTGTTTGCATTGGCCTTCTAAGTTATTCACCTCTTCTAGGATCTGTTCAATCGGCCAACTGACGATCCTTAGGCGAAAAAATTTGATTGATCAAAAACAATTGGAACTTCAAATGTTTCTGGTGCACCTTCTTTAATTTGTTCTTCGCTTGATCTAACTTCCATTGGCGGAACTTGAAATTCTTTCTTTTGTACTTCGATGTGATCACTTAGTGCTTTAAAAAATGCTTTGTCAGTATTTTCTAAAAACTCAACAATGTGATTTCTATCTGTAACTACATCGTCACCAACTTTAATTGAAACAACACTATTAATAACCATGCCTAGTGTAATATCTCTTAGTTTTGTAAATGTAGTATTAAACTGTTTAAGTTTTTCATCTTCGTCAATTTTATCATTATTAACAAGGGCAAAGATTCTTTGCTCTTCAAATGTTTGCATTGACACTTTACTAAATTCTTTGTAAGTCAAAGGACGTATAGTAACAGTCAAATCGTTTGTTGTAAATGTATCTATAAATTTTGCACTAGTGTATCTATCTAATACCTGTCTTAAATCAACTGTATAATCTACCGGATTTTTAGTTTCAGGTGCTGTAGCAGATATAGTCATATGCTCGCCATAAGAAGCAATTCTGATTGCAATTAAACATGCATCTATATCAAGACTTGGCATGCCCCAAGCATTTTTGATATTAGGAATACAACTGTGAATTAAGTCAACAGTGGCCTGTCCGCTAAGAAGTGCGTCCGGAGTTTTTAATGCTAGTTCATCTTTAGCAGTCATAGGCATAACAGGAAGTTCTCCTGTTTCTGTCATATCCAAACTATCTTCTGGATAATATTTTCCACCACTAGGAAGTGTTACATAAATTTTTGCTTGTCTAAAATGTCCTGCAAGTGGGTTAGGATTTAATTGTTTAGTTTTTTGATTTAACAAAGGATTGACATTATTTCCTTCGTTTTGTTTAAATTGTTCTGGGTTGAACTCTGGCATGTTTTTCTCCGTATAAATACATTAGTAATTAGTGTATGTATTTATGTACGCACTTTATAGGATTTAAGATAATATGGCAGGACCTGTAAAAGGAACGATAGGGCAAGACGAAGTAACCCTAAATGACGCGGCTACAGAAACTACGCTTCTAAAAATACTTGCGGCTATGAAAAAAAGTGGCGGAAGTGGTGGCGGAGGCGGTGGAGGTGCCGGCGGAGCCAAGAGTTCTGAAGAAAATCTTATGGATATGGCCAAAGCAACTGGCAAAACTACCAAAGAATTAGAAGAATTTGAAGAACAAGTAGAAGAAACTAGCAGTATGTTAGCCAGAGGATTCGGGCAAATAAGTGGCATGCTACAAGGATTAGCCCATGAATTTATGGGCGGTGCTACATCTATATCAGACTTTTCATCTCACATTACAGGCGCAATATCAGCAATACCAATAGTAGGTCCAGTTCTAGGAGGAGTTTTACAATTATTAATCGGAGTTGTTGATAGCAATATTGCAACTTTTAGAGAAATGTCACAAGTAGGTGCTGATTTTGGTAACAGTATATTTGGTGCAAAACTGGCGGCTACTCAAGCAGGATTAAGTTTAGAAACTTTTCAAAACGTAGTTACAAGTAATTCTGAATCACTGGCTTTATTTGCAGGAGGCGCAAGTGAAGGTGCGAAACGCTTTGCACAAATTAGCGGAAATATTCAAAAGACTTTTGGACCCCAGTTTAGTAAACTAGGTATGACAATGGAAGAAACTGCTGAATATACAGCAGATTATTTAGAACTACAAACAAGATTAGGTCGTTCGCAGAGAATGACTGATTCACAACTAAGTGCAGGTGTGGCAAACACAGTTTTAGAAATTGATAAACTTGCTAGAGTTACAGGTAAACGTCGAGATCAAATCATGGAAGAGATGAAAGATAACATGGCAGACAAACGTCTGAAACTTATCTTTAACACCATGGAAGAAGGAGCACAAAGAAATCTAAATGGTGTTCTTACAATGATGAATTCTGCAAGTCCTGATTTGAAAGATGCTATAACTGAAATGGTTGCAACGGGCGGTGTTCCATTAAATGAAATGGGACAAGATTTAATACGTTTAAATCCAAACTTAGCAAAAATGTCAGCAGGATTAAAAGATGGTTCTGTGAGCCAAGAAGACTTTATGGCTGAAATTAGAAAAACTGCTGAAATGGCAGACAACCTAAGTGATGCACAGAAACAACAGTATTCAACACTTGCGGCAATGGGTAGTAGCGTTGGTAGTGCTATAATTGAAATTATAGGAATGAAAAATGCTGGTAAGAATTTAACCAAAGCACAACAAGATCAACTAGCCGCATTTAAATCGAGAGAAAAAGCAACAGCAGACTTTGAACGTGTATTACAACAAACAAAAAACAAAATTATGGACGCACTTATTAATAGTGGTGTGTTTGATACTATAGCAACAATGATGGGAGATTTTACAGCATGGTTAGGAAGTCCAGACGGTATCAAGAGAATAGAAGAATTTACAACTACATTATCTACAAAATTTAAAGAACTATTAGATGCATTTAAATCAGGAAACTTAATGCAGTATATTAAAGATATGTTAGCAACAGGACTGTCAGGCTTGGGCGGAATGATAGGCTCTATAATAGGTGGCATTTTTGGTGGTGGTGGAGATGATGAAGAATCTGCAGATGGAGCAGGAGGCGAGAAGAAAAAATCAAGCGGTGGATTATTTAGTGGATTAGACGGAGCACTTAGTACCTTAGCAACAATGGTTGCGGCAGGCGGTGTAGTATATCTTGCAATAAAAGGATTCCAAACATTGTTAAGAGGGTTTGCTAGTCCAATGGTTATATTAGGTGCAGGTGTATTAGCAGGATTGTTAATTGGTACAGGTGCGGCAATTAGACTTGCAGGTGACGGAATTAGTGCGGCTGGAGACGGTGTTGAAAAAATGGCGGCTGGCGTAGAACGCATGTCGGAAGTTAAAGACACAGCCAATTTAGCAAACGTTGCTGAATCACTAGGTCAATTAGGTAGTGCAATGCTAGGATTGGCCGCAGGCGGAGTATTAGATAGTATTGCTAGTTTCTTTGGTGCTAGTTCTCCATTCGATAAAATGGTTGACGGTATCAATAAATTTGCTGGTATTGATGGTACAGCAGTTGAAAACTTAGTAGCATCATCAGGTGGATTACAAGGTTTGAAAGCATTCGCAGATGACTTAAATGCAAAAAATGTTGAAGATTTTGCAGAAGCACTAGACAAATTAGTAGATCAAATGAAAGATTTGAATGAAGAATTATCCAAAGATAACAACGGATTCTTCAAATCAGGCACAGGACCAAATGCAGGATCCTTTCTTGGAGGCGGAGATGGTGGTGGAGGGCTAAGTAATGTTAGTATGCAAACCCTTGTCACTCTCATGCGTGAAAATAATAGATTAACTAAGGCTCTTCTTGAGAAGAACCCAGAGAGTGCATATTAAGGATATAAAATGAGTTGGAAAAAATATTTTACACCAGTACCAACAGGAGATAATCCGGGAGGAAACTATAGTCCTCTAGGTGGTGGTAGAGGGGGTAGTGGCAATGCAGGACCGGCACGTACAAACTATAGTTCTTATTTGCCAGATGTTTACGTAGGTGCTCCTAATAGAGTTGAGCGTTACGGACAGTACAATACCATGGATTTAGACAGTGAGGTAAATGCCGCACTTGATATTTTAGCAGAATTTTGTTCACAAAAAAATGCACAAAATAAAACACCTTTTGTGTTAGACTTTAAGAAAAAAGCAACAACATCAGAAACTACAATTTTACAACAATACTTACAACAGTGGTGTAAACTACAAAAGTTTGATACACGTATGTTTAGAATACTACGTAATACATTTAAGTACGGAGATCAATTTTTTATAAGAGATCCAGAAACTAAGAAATTATTTCATGTTGATTCAGCAAACGTAGCAAGAATTATTGTTAACGAATCAGAAGGTAAAAAACCACAACAATATGTAATCAAAGACTTTAATTTAAATTTTAAAGATATGGTTGCAACAACTCCTTTCCAAACAAACGGAAACGTTACAGGCGGAGGAGACGGATACCTACAAGGCGGTGTTCGAGGAATGGTAGGTAATGCACCAAAGCAAAGCGGAAGTAGATTTCAAGAAGGAGAAACTGAAGTTGCTATTGATGCAGAGAATGTTGTACATCTAAGTTTGTCAGAAGGATTAGACAACAACTTTCCATTTGGTAACAGTTTGTTAGAAACTATATTTAAAGTATACAAACAAAAAGAATTATTAGAAGATGCAATTATCATCTATCGTGTGCAACGAGCACCTGAAAGAAGAGTTTTCTACGTTGATGTGGGTAACATGCCATCGCACTTAGCGATGCAGTTTGTTGAACGTGTTAAGACGGAAATACATCAAAGACGTATCCCATCGTCAACAGGCGGAGGCACAAATGTTATAGACTCGTCTTACAATCCGCTGTCAATTAACGAAGATTACTTTTTCCCACAAACAGCAGAAGGGCGTGGATCTAAAGTTGAAACATTACCAGGCGGTACTAACCTAGGCGAAATAGACGACTTACGTTACTTTACAAACAAACTTGTTAGAGGTTTACGTATTCCTAGTTCATATTTGCCTACCGGTGCAGACGATTCAGCCGCACAATACAACGACGGAAGAGTTGGAACAGCATACATTCAAGAATTAAGATTTAACACTTACTGTGAAAGATTACAAGGGTTACTAACTGAAGATATAAATCAAGAATTCAAAAGATACTTACTTGAAAAGGGCGTAAACATTGATACAGCAATGTTTGATATTAGATTCCAACCACCACAAAACTTTGCGGCATATAGACAAAGTGAAATTGATAATGCACGTATTCCAACATTTACACAAATGAGTGCAATACCTTATATTTCAAATCGCTTTGCAATGAAACGCTACTTAGGTCTTAGTGAAGAAGAAGTTACTGAAAACGAAAGACTATGGCGTGAAGAGAACGATGAAAATATCACTCCACCACCAACAGACGCAGGTGGAGAACTTAGAGGCGCAGGAGTTAGCGGAGCAGGTATTGATGCAGACATGGGTGGTATGGAAGAAGAAGTACCAGGCGGCGAAGCACCAATCGATGGAGGTGCAACCGATGCACCAGAAACTGCTACTGGTGGCGAAGGCGTTCCTCAAGAAGGCGCAACTGACGTAACGGTATAAATAACAGTATGATACTACGTGAAATATTTTATTTTGATAAAGAAACAATTGAGCCTGTAGAAGATAAAGGTTATTCACCTAAAGATGACCAATCTCCTGTAGACTTTGATTCATCACGTAAGACAAGACTCACACTTCGCCAAATTAATCGTGCAAGATTGGCCGCAGAAGTACATAAAGAAGAGCAAGTCAAAGACTTGCATTTTGTAAGACAAATGTATGGCATCGCGGCAAACGCAGAGGCCGGCGGAGTATGATAATTGAGCATAGCCTTTGTAATTGGTAACGGCATAAGTCGTAGACACATACCTTTAGAACCTCTTAGAAAATTTGGAACCATATATGCCTGTAATGCAGTGTATAGAGATTTCAAACCAGACTACTTGATTGCTGTTGATACTAAAATGGTAAATGAAATAGTTCAATACAGATATCAGCATGAAGGGCAAGTTTGGACAAATTATAATAAATCTTACGAAAAATATAAAGGATTAAATTACTTTGAACCAAGTAAAGGTTGGAGTAGCGGTCCTACAGCATTAGATTTTGCAAGCGAACAAGGGCATGAAACTATATATATTTTAGGATTTGACTATCAAGGAATAGGCCCAGAACATAAGCGTGTTAATAATTTGTATAGCGGTACACCTAATTACAAGCGTGAGCATGACACATCAACATATTATGGCAATTGGTTACGTCAAACTACTACTGTATTACAGAAAAATTCAAAAAAGAGATATATAAGAGTGTTAGCAACGGAAAAGGCTTATATACCAGAGCCTTTGTTAAATTTTGCGAATTTATCGCATATTACAGTGGAAGATTTGTCAAAATCTTTCAACTTTTCGCTTAATCCGTAAAAATGGCTCGTTTTGGGCCTATATCTACGCACTTTTCTTAATAAATAGTAAATATTAATGACAGCCTTGCCGTAAGGTAAATTTTATTTAACAGGAGACGAAAATGGCAGATCTAAACAAGTTCGAGGAAATGCTCGAAAAACTAGTCAATGAAGATCGTGCTGGAGCAGAAGAATTGTTCCACGAGATTGTAGTTGAAAAATCAAGAGAAATTTATGAAAACCTTTTAGAAAATGATCTAGAAGAAGATGACAAAGAAGTTGATGAGTCTAGCAAAGACGAAGAAACTAAAGAGTCAGAAGACGAAAAAGTCGATGAAAAGGCAGACGAAGAAGTTGACGAAGCATCTGATGATAAAGAAGTAGATGAAGCAACCGACGAAGATGTCAAAGAAGATTCAAAAGATGAAGAAGCAAAAGAAGGCTTTGACATGAATGAATTTGAAGTTGAGCCTATGCCAGAAGCAGATCCATCAGATGATATGATGGGTGACTTAGAAATGGGTGACGGCGATGAAGAAGGTGACGATGCTCCAGAAGGAGACGAAGACCTAGAAGATCGTATGGTAGACTTAGAAAAAGAATTAGACGACTTACGTCAACAGTTCAATGACGAAATGGGCGGCGGCGACGACGAAGGAGACGACGAAGGCGATGCAGGCGACATGGGAGACATGGGTGCTGATGACGAAGCAGATGACGATTCAGAAGAAGAGTCATTTGATCTTGGCGTAGAAGAAGCGTCAGACGAAGAAGTAGACGAAGCATCGAAAGATGAAGAAGTTGCAGAAAAGTCTGAAGCAGAACAAATGCGTGAGTATGTTGAAAAAGTAAGTGGTGGTGGATTAGATGCACAAAAAATTGGCGGCGATAACGGCGCAAATGCAAAAAGTCCAGTAGCAAGTGCTAACAACATGGGCGGAACATCTAGTAACTTAGTTGCTGGCGGTGAAGCAGACTCAAAAGGTACAACAGGTGGACTAGAAGGTAACTCTGCTAAAGAGGACAATATGGGAAACATTAATGTACCAGGTGGTAAAGCATCGAAAAGCATGAAATCACAGCCAAAAGGCCACGGCGCTGAAAAGAAAAGTGCAGGCGAAACTGCTGACAATAAAAAATCTACTATTGGCAGTTAATTAGGAGTAGAAGGACATGAATCTACTAAGCGAGAATTTGACATTCGACCAGGCGAAAATGGTTGTTGAGTCAACTGAAAACTCAAATGGAGGCAAAGATCTTTTTCTAAAAGGAATTTGTATCCAAGGCGGAGTACGCAATGCAAACGAGCGTGTGTATCCTGTTAATGAGATTGGAAGGGCTGTCAAAACTCTCAATGATCAAATTGAGACTGGTTACTCAGTTCTTGGCGAAGTTGATCATCCTGAAGGCCTAAACATTAACCTTGATCGTGTTTCACATATGATGACTAATATGTGGATGGAAGACCAAAACGGTTATGGCAAAATGAAAATTTTACCGACCCCGATGGGACAACTAGTTAAAACAATGCTTGAAAGCGGAGTTAAACTGGGAGTTTCATCGCGTGGTTCGGGTGAAGTTAACGAGTCCGGCGATGTATCGGGCTTTGAAATTATCACCGTGGACGTTGTGGCTCAGCCTAGCGCCCCTGGTGCATATCCTACACCAATTTATGAACATTTGATGAATGCACGTGGGGGATACAAGGCATACGAATTAGCACAGGCAACAAAACACGACGACAAGGCACAAAAGTATCTTAAGGAATCGTTGATTAATTTAATCAACAAACTCCAGTGAAACTAGGAGAAAAAGTATGATAGATGCACTGAAAACACTCTTTGAAAACGATGTTGTTTCTCAAGAAGTCAGAGCACAAATAGAAGAGGCTTGGGAAAGCAAGATTCGCGAAAACAAACAGGCGGTAACGTCTGAGTTACGTGAAGAATTCGCACAAAAATACGAGCATGATAAGCAAACAATGGTTGAAGCCATTGATAAAATGCTAGATGACCGTCTTTCAAGTGAAATTGCTGAGTTTGCAGACGACCGCAAACAACTAGCAGAAGCCAAAGCAAAGTATGCTGTTAAGTTAAAGGAAAACGGAGACTTAATGAAAGCGTTTGTAATGGATCAGTTAGGAAAAGAAGTCACGGAATTACACGAAGACCAAAAGAAAATGGCAATTAATTTTGCTAAAATGGAGGAATTTGTTGTAGAGGCTCTATCTAAAGAAATTGCAGAGTTCCATGAGGATAAAAAAGACCTAGCCGAAACAAAAGTACGTTTAGTACGTGAGGCTAAGAAACACTTCAATAAAGTGAAGACTCAGTTTATTGAAAAGAGTGCAAAATTAGTATCTGAAACAGTAAGTAAGAACTTGAATAAAGAAATTACTGCACTTAAAGAAGATATTAACGTTGCAAGAGAAAACGACTTCGGTCGTAAGTTATTCGAATCTTTCGCAAGTGAGTATGCAAATAGTTACTTGAACGAAAAGAGCGAAACTTCAAAACTTCTAAAAATTGTAGATCTAAAAGATAAGCAAGTTGAAGAAGCAAAAGCACAAGCGACTAAGGCTGTTGAATTAGCAGAAGCGAAAGCAACTGAAATCAAGAGAATTAACGAAGCCGCTGAACGCAACAAAGTAATTAACGGTTTGATTGAGCCACTAAGCAAAGATCAACGTGAGATTATGACAGACTTACTGGAATCTGTTCAAACGTCTAAATTAGATAAGTCGTTTAACAAGTACCTACCAGCAGTTATTGACGGTAATGCTCCAGCAAAGAAGAAGGCAAAACTAGTAGAAGGCAAAGAAATCACAGGCAATAGAGAAACTAACGTTAGTAGTAAAGCAGACGAGAATGTCGTTGACATTAGACGTCTTGCTGGATTAAATTGATAGGAGATAATTATGTCAGAACTACTCGAAAGCCGCTGGCAGGAGACTAAAACTGCGTTGCTAGAAGGCCTTAACGGTAATAAAAAATCCGTTATGGGTGCAACTTTGGAAAATACTAGAAAGTATTTGGCAGAGACTGCAACAGCAGGAACAACTTCAGCCGGTAATGTCGCAACTCTTAACAGAGTTATTTTACCAGTAATCAGACGTGTAATGCCAACAGTTATAGCAAATGAACTTGTTGGAGTACAACCGATGACTGGTCCAGTGGGTCAAATCCACACACTAAGAGTCCGTTATTCGGACACTTTTAACGCAGGTGCATCAGGTGCAACTGCAGGTGAAGAAGCACTTTCACCATTCAAGATTGCTGAAAGTTATTCAGGTGCAACTAGTGGTAAAGCAGATGCTACAGCCGCTAAAGAAGGTGTACCAGGAAACAAACTAAGCATCCAGATCCTAAAACAAACAGTTGAAGCGAAAACTCGTAAATTGAGTGCTCGTTGGAC
>TARA_B100001057_G_scaffold154367_1_pt1 | contig 11900 bp, 11 predicted proteins | sample TARA_B100001057 | Tara Oceans TARA_B100001057 (sample SAMEA2621839) | marine metagenome | biome: marine biome (ENVO:00000447); feature: surface water layer (ENVO:00002042); material: "saline water (ENVO:00002010), including plankton (ENVO:xxxxxxxx)" | depth 5 m | reverse complement strand
GGCTTACAAAAATCCCCTTCATTAGCATCCAAAAGGCTCTTATTTTAGGGCGGATGCCACGGCCGCTAAAACTTATAGCGGGAATACATTTTACATCCCATGATCTATCGGAGGGCTGTAAATCTATCGCTCTTGTATCGGTGAGACATAGAACACTGTGCCCTCTCTCGGAAAGTGCTTCTGCCAAACCGATCGCTGGGAATACGTGCCCACCAGTTCCTCCAGCAGCTAATACCACCCGCACCGCGCTCATAGTCGCTCCTCTCGCCCTGGTCTTTTTCGGGTCAAGGCAAGAACAAAACCCATCCCAATCGACAAGGCTATAAACGAAGAGCCCCCATAGCTTATAAAGGGAAGTGTCATACCTTTTGCTGGAATTAACTGCAAAGATGACGCTATATGAACAAATGCCTGCAAACCAAACTGCGTTAACAAACCTGCAGCCGCTAGAAATATAAATAAATTTGCCTCAGAGATTAGTCGTAGAAACCCTCTTAAAACGATACATACAAAAACACCCATCAAGGCAAGTGCAACAAGCGCACCAAACTCTTCTCCCGTTACAGCAAAAATAAAATCTGCATGTGCATCAGGTAAAAAGTCCTTTATTTCCCCTTCCCCGGGCCCTGTCCCGACAACTCCGCCATTTGCAAAAGCTTCCAATGAACGATCGATTTGATAAGTATCTCCAGCAGCAGGATCTAAAAAGCGATCAATACGAGAACGCACATGCTCCAAGGTAAAATAGGCACCTAATAAACCCGCAACACCAATTATGATGAATGTAAGAACCAAAGCTATTGGCAAGCCGGCTAGAAAAAATTGACAAAACCATACCGCCGAAATTATGACAGTTTGTCCGAGGTCAGGTTGGCTGAGCAGTAAAGAGATGACACAGCCAAAGCAAAATATACATATCCAATGTCCTGGAAAACCGGGTTTTTGACGCCACTCTGCAAACATCCAAGCAGCAAAGACCACGAAACAGGGTTTAACAAACTCGGATGCTTGTAACGAACCTCCCCCAATTGAAAGCCATCGTTGTGAACCTTTTATTTCTGCTCCAAAAATTAAAGTTAGAATTAAGAGCACCAACCCTGCAACAAAACCTATACTCGCTATCCTTCGCACGTTTTTGGGCGACAACAACGACGTAAGAAAAATAATTAATAACCCAACAGGAACAACAATAGAGTGCCGCTGAACGAAATGATAACTATCAAGATTCAATCTAATAGCAACCGCTGGACTAGCAGCAAATATCATGAGGACGCCAAACATTATTAATGCCAAAAGTGCACCCAGCGACCAGCGATCAACCGTCCACCACCATTGGCCAAGTAAACTCATATCCGTTCTTGCCAGCGTACTCATGACAAACAACCCCTTAAATCCGGGTTGCTCAATATTTGCTCTTCTATTAAAAGTCGAAAGATATCCCCTCTGGCTTCATAGCTCTCAAATTGGTCGAAGGAAGCGGCAGCCGGTGACAATAGGATGGCAACCTTATCATTGTAGATACTAGGGATATTATTTTTTATTGTTTCGATAGCATTTTGGATGGTTCCACAGTTTGTGAATTTGACTCCCCCCTTTAATACATCTGCAAATTCTTCAGAGCATTCACCAATTAAGAAAGCATGTCGAATTTTTGGAAAAAATGTGCTTAACGAAGCTATGCCACCCTCTTTTGACTGCCCACCTAAAATCCAATAAATAGATTCATAACAACTTAATGCTCGCGCAGTGGCATCTGCATTTGTAGCCTTAGAATCATTTATAAAAGTCAGACGATTAAACGTTCCGACTAATTCCTGGCGGTGAGGTAATCCAGGAAAACTGGCGATCGAGTTTTTTATAATATTATTCGGTATCCCCAGTGTTGATGCAATGGCAGTACCAGCAGCGACATTTTGCCAATTATGGACTCCCGGCAAAATCGCATTATCGTGCAAACTGATAACCACTTCATTTTCACGATTAATATTACTGACTATATTACCATCGAGAACACCAACTCCCTTCTCAGGCGCGACCAGACCCGAAATAGGTGTAACCCGGAGATTTTTATATTCATTTTCTTCAAGCGATTTGGCGATTCCATTACTCTCGTGATCATCTACACCAATTATTGCAATCGCGTTTTCAGGAAGGCTCTCTATAATCTTAAGTTTAGCTGCTTTATAGCCATCCATTCCCCCATGGCGATCCAAATGATCTGGAGAAATATTCAGGATTACAGCTATCTCACAACAAAGTGACGGTGTGAGTTCAAGTTGGTAGGAGCTTAGTTCCAATACTTGATAGCCATCATCCAGAGTGTTTTTAAACCCAAGAACAGGCAAACCTATGTTGCCGCCTATTTCAACTGGTAATCCAGCAGAGCGTAAAATATGCCCAACAAGGGCTGTCGTGGTCGATTTCCCATTAGTCCCAGTAATTCCTATAATGCGTGGCTCTGCAAAATTTTTAACAAAAATTTCTATATCACCAATTATTGGAGTATTTGCTTTCTTTGCTTTTTTGGCGACAACGTGTGGTTTGGGGAATGAATGTGGTATGCCAGGGCTTAGGATTAATGCATCAATATTAGTAAAATCCTCTTTTGTTAAATCACTTATATTTATGCCAAGTAATTCAGTCTCTCTGCATTTTTGAACATCATCATCCCAGGCTACTACTTCTGCCCCCCCAGCTTTAAGAGCTTCAGCAGCCGACTGTCCTGAACGAGCCAAACCCATTACCGCAACTTTTTTACCTAGATAACTTTTAGCGGCTATCATCCGGTTACCTCAGCTTCAATGAAGAAAGGCCAATTAAGGCTAAAATAAAAGCGATTATCCAAAACCGAATTACAACAGTTGGTTCGGCCCACCCTTTTTTCTCAAAATGATGGTGCAACGGGGCCATTCTAAATACCCTTCTACCAGTGATTTTGAAGGAAGCCACCTGAACGATCACAGACACAGTCTCAAGAACAAATAAGCCGCCAATTATGAGTAAGACCAACTCATGCTTGGTGATGATACTAATTGCCCCTAAAGAACCACCAAGAGACAAGGACCCTGTATCACCCATAAAAACCATTGCTGGAGGAGCATTGAACCACAAGAATCCAAGTCCCGCGCCAATTAATGCGCCGCAAAAGACTGATAACTCCCCCGCCCCAACTACATGATGTATTTGTAAATAATTAGCGAAAACTGTGTTGCCAACAAGGTAAGCAATCAATGCAAAGCACCCACCCGCGATCATTACCGGCACAATCGCTAGACCATCTAATCCGTCAGTTAGATTGACAGCATTTGATGCGCCAACAATCACTAAAATTGAAAATGGGAAAAAGAACCATCCTAGGTGAATCATGACATCTTTAATAAAGGGTATACTTAAGTTATTTTTTGTCCCCGGCTCCATTAAATCTGTTATCACGAAAATAGCCATAAGGCTGAAAAATACTTGTGCAATAATTTTAAGCCGAGACGATAAACCTTTTGAGCTGCCCCGGCGAATTTTCAAAAAGTCATCGATAAATCCAATAAATCCAAATCCTACCGTCACAAAAAGCACGCACCAGACATAGCGGTTCGACATATCCGCCCACAATAATGTTGAGATACAGAGAGCTATCAGGATAAGTAACCCGCCCATGGTGGGCGTACCCTTTTTAAGAAGATGACTCTCAGGACCATCATCTCGGATCGGCTGCCCCTCACCTTGTTTATTGCGAAGCCACTCGATCATCTTAGGCCCAATTATGAAGCTCAAAATAAGTGAAGTTAAAATAGCCCCACCCGTCCGGAACGTTAGATATCTAAAGAGATTAAAAATCTGAAAGTCATCTGCAAAAGGGGCTAAATAATTATACAGCATTCTGGCTGCCCCCAACTTCGAATGACTGATATGGAGAACGATAATTTGACTTCAAATTCTCAATAGCAGAAACAATAGGGGCCATATTCGTTCCCAGTGAACCTTTAATAAGAATCAGATCATCCGCTCTTAATTCATCTGAAACCTTTTGGGAAAAATCAACGCTTCTATCTGCATGTAGACAATCTATTGTAGAAGGAATTTTGTCATGCAATTCGCGCATGAGGGTGCCAATAGTTATTACCAAATCCGGCTTTGCCGCTAGCAAATGATCAAGGAGGTTAGCGTGCAAAGAGGGACCATCGGGCCCTAATTCTAGCATGTCACCAAGAATAGCCACACGCCGGCCACCATGCTTCGGCACTTTACTGCCTAACACAGCCAATGCAGCCTGCATAGCAATAGGGCTGGCGTTATAACTTTCGTCTATTAGCGTTAAAGAACCTCCAGATTTCAGGGGAATCTCTACCTGTCCTCCGCGACCACGGGGCAATTGGATAGATTTTAATGATATCGCTGCTTCTTCAACATTTAAGTTTAATGCATGAATACAAGCAATGACGCCAACTGTATTATATGCGATGTGCGGACCGACACAATCCAACATGTACTGGATTTTATTTCCTGAAACCTCTAATTCAACCAAACTACCTTTATGAGTTGTTTTTATTTTAGATAAGCGAACATCGCATACAGTATCTCGACCAAAAGTAATTACATTCTCAATATTTGCCCTGCGGGCTTTAGCGATCAGAAACTCACCCCACTTATTATCTAAATTTAAAACAATTTGAGAATCAGGTGACATGCCTGAAAATATTTCTGCCTTGGCATCAGCGATACCCTCTTCATTCTCAAAATGGCCTAAATGTACAACGTTTATGTTTGTAATTATCGCTAATTGTGGTTTAACCAGTTGAGATAATTGTTTTATCTCTCCCGGCCTGTTCATACCCAATTCGAAAACACCAAATTCAGTTGATTCAGGCATGCGGGCTAAACTAATAGGCACACCTATATGGTTATTGAAATTACCAGACGTCGCATGCACTTTATTTTTCTTTGACAGCACTAGAGACAATGCATCTTTGGTGCCCGTCTTGCCAACACTGCCCGTTACAGCCAGTATCTTGGCACCCACTCGCCTTCTCGACTCGAGAGCGATTTTTTGTAATGCTTCATAAATATCATCTACAACCAGGAATGATGTCAGTTCAACGATATCGTATGGCAACCTCTCGACAATCGCCGCAACAGCGCCGTTAGCAAAAGCTGATCCAATAAATTCATGACCATCACGCTCACCACCTGTTAAAGCAAAGAAAAGATCTCCTGGACAAACAGTACGACTGTCAAACGAAATCCCTGTTGCCATCCATGACGGACCAACGGGTCTTCCCTCCGTTATCTTTTCTACAATATCACTTCGCCATAATCCTTCCGTCATGGGGCTCTCCCAACAACGTCATTCAACTGAGTGCTAACAAATGCCGCGTCATTAAAAGGAATCGTCGCGTCACCTATTTCCTGACCCGTTTCGTGTCCTTTTCCGGCAATTACCAATAAGTCTCCATCACTTAATTTTGAGAGACCCAATCTTATCGCTTCTGGCCGTCCCCCAACATTTTGCGCCGATGGGCACCCCTTCATAATTTCTTCACGAATTGCGGACGGTGATTCAGAACGGGGATTATCGTCTGTTACTATGGTGAGATCTGCTAATCCTGAGGCGATCTTTCCCATGAATGGTCTTTTTTCCCTGTCTCGATCACCACCTGCTCCAAAGACACAAACTAGTTTTCCTTTCACGTGGGGCCTCAAAGACATAAGGATATTTTTTAACGCATCTGGTGTATGAGCATAATCAATAACAATAGGCGCTCCAGTTGAATGTGTTCCAATATGCTCCAGTCTACCAGGAACTCCTTTTAGTTTATCAAGGTCCTTTAGGTAATTTTCGATTTCTGAGCCTTCTTCGGCACCAACTAAACCTGCGGCAGCCAACACATTAAAAAGTTGAAACTCCCCAATCAATGATAGATAGATTTCGAACTCGACATCGTTCACTTTCAACTTAACTTGCTGGCCGCTTAAGTATGGCCTCACCCTTAAAACCCGCATAGTCGCGTGCGCTGAATAGCCATAACTCAAAATTGATATTTTTCTATCCTGACAGATTTGTCTAAGCTCAATGAAATACGAGCTATCGGCATTTAATACCGCAACACCTGTTTCCGCTAACAATTCGGAGAACAGACGGGTTTTAGATAAAAAATAAGAAGCTTGATCCTCATGGTAATCAAGGTGATCTTGAGATAGATTGGTGAAAGCAGCCGATTGAATAGAGACACCATCTAAACGATGTTGATCAAGCCCATGACTAGAAGCCTCTATCGCAAGGTTTGTGATGCCATTTTGAGACAGAGCGCTTAAATTAGCGTGCAGCGACACAGGGTCAGGGGATGTTAATTCTGATCGAAGTTCCAGGTTATCCGCAACTACTCCCAATGTGCCTAAGCTAGCACTCTTTACACCATTCATTGCCCAAAGTTGACGTGCAAATTCCACAACTGATGTTTTTCCATTAGTACCAGTGACAGCAGCTATAAAATCTGGCTGATTTCCATGAAATTTAGCCGACATTAGAGCAAATAGACGCCTAGGACTATCCGTTGATATCGCATGGACTGTTATTGGTTTTGATAGAACTTCACTAGTTTCATTAATTAGTATCGCTACCGCGCCTCGGGCAACCGCTTCCGGCACGAATTGAGCCCCATTAAAATTGGAACCATGTAGCGCAGCAAAAAGAAAACCGGTTTTAACCTCGTTACTGTTACTCGTTATTCCTATTATTTCTGGACCCGGTTCGTAAGGATCGCTTCCGGAAGGCGAAACAATAGTCGCCTTAACTCCAGAAAAATTTATGAGGTCAGAAAGAAGCAAGTTGGTTTCCACGTTTTTGTTGAGGCGTTTTTATTTCTAAAAGTCGGCGAATTTGTGGCGAAACTTCGTCAGCAGGAAGAAGTCCAAGCAAAGGCGCCGAACGTTTTATAATTTGCCGAACTGCCGGTGCAGCAACCCAACCACCAGTTGCGTATCCAAAAGATTTTTTATTACCCTTAGGCTCATCCACCATTACAAGAACGGCATACTTCGGTTTATGAATAGGAAAAGCAGCAACGAAAGATGATAGCCGTGAGGACTTAGCGTAAGATCCGGTGGGCGACTGTTTATCAGCCGTACCCGTTTTCCCACCAACCAAGTAACCTGCAGCCGCTGCATTTTTTCCAGTACCATTTTCGACGACAAGTCGAAGCACCTTGCGAATATCTTTTGATGTTTGAAGCGATAAAATTTGCTCTCCAAACATTTTTGATTGGGAATTTTTTTTGAGAATTGTCACAGGCCAGCGAATACCGCCATTTATAACAGAGGCAACTCCACTAACGAGATGAAGTGGACTTATCGCTATACCATGCCCGTAAGAAATAGTTATTGTGCTTATTTTTTTCCAAGGAGCAGGATACATAGGCTTACCCCTTTCCGGCAATTCGATGGGCAGACGATCAAGGAAGCCCAGTTTTTTCATAAACTCTTTTTGAGCCTTCGGCCCAAAGTCTAGTGCCATTTTTGCGGAACCTATATTCGACGAATATTGGAAAATTTCGGGAACCGAAAGCCAACGTTTCTGCGGATGAAAATCATTAATTGTGAACCGCGCTATACGGATAGGCCTTGTAGCGTCATAACCACTTTCCATCGTAGCTGTTCCAGCCTCCAGAGCTAACGCTGTATTAAAAATTTTGAACGTTGAGCCCATCTCATAAATACCGAGCGTAGCGCGGTTAAACTTTGCGTCTGCCGAAGCTGCATTCAATACGTTTGGATCGAAGTCAGGAAGCGAAACCATTCCCAGAATTTCGCCTGAGTCGACGTCAATAAATACACCTGCACCACCTATAGCATTGAAGTTAATAATTTGTTTTTTGATTTCCTCTTTCAAGATATGCTGTATCCGAATATCTATGGACAATGTCATAGGCTCAGACCCATCTCTCAAACGACCATCGAACTGCTTTTCAACTCCAGCTAACCCGGCCGCGTCAACTCCAGAAAAACCGACAACATGTGCACCTAAATTACGTTGAGGGTAAAATCTCTTATCTTCTTTTTGAAAATGCAGACCTGGCAAACCGAGCGCATTTATTTGCGCTTGCTGTATTGGAGTAATTCCTCTCTTTATCCAAACAAACCTTTTTTTCTGATTAAGCTTCTTAAAAAGCTTTTCTTTTTCTAATTTAACCAGAACAGTGCTTAAATCCTCGACAGTAGAATTTATATCAATCACCTCTTGAGGGTCCGCATAAAGAGAAGAGACAGAAAGACTAGTTGCTAAAAGAATTCCGTTTCTGTCTAAGATATCTGCGCGTCCTATTTTTAAATTTTCTTTTGTTGGCTCAACAACATCGATAGGCTCCTGCAACCCCCTCAGAACGGATATATCCAAGAGTCGAACGCCAGCCACAACAAAAGCCAAACAAAAAACACACGAAAGAACTAGAAGACGGTTTCTCCCTCCTTCAATCGCTTTGTTTACACTACCATCAAGCTGAATCGATTTTTGACCTTTTGATCCGTCAAATTCAATCACCATTTATCCTCCCGCGAACTAAGCTACTTTTTGTCGGGTAGGTAAGGCTTTCTATGTTCATTATCTGCCTTGTTTCCGTTGGACGATAATCAGAATGCCTACGAGCCAAGCTCTCTATGCGGCCGGGCTGATTCAAATAACTCCATTCGGCCGTTAGAATTAATATATTCTCTTGGTGCGTCATTATATCGTGATGCAGTTTATCTAACTTTGCGTCCAAGACCTGCACCTCATGCTTTATCAAAAACATAGACACGCCCGTTAAAGAAATAATAAAAGCCCACAAAACAATTGACCGCCTAATCATTGAACTGCCGCCCAGGCCATGACGGAGCAGCCGTTCTTTCAGCCACCCTCAAGCGCGCTGACCTTGCCCTAGGATTCGATTGGACTTCTAAGGAAGTCGGGTAAATTGGTTTTTTAGTTATTAATTTAAAACTCGCAGCTCTGCTCAGAGGTTCTCGAGATAACGCATGTCTTGATACTCCATTCTTTCGACCCAGTCTTTCAGCCAGAAATTTTTTCACACAGCGGTCTTCCAAGGAATGGAAAGCCACCACAGCCAACCTTCCGCCGGGCATTAGTATACGTTCCGCCGCTTCTAAGCCGCGTTTGAGCTCGCCCAATTCATCGTTTATGTATATCCTAAGCGCTTGAAATGTTCTTGTGGCTGGATCGCTATTACGACCATTTTTTCGACGAGGCACCACCTTACGAATTATATCAGCAAGCTCGGCAGTTCGAGTAATTCTCTCCCTTGATCTTGCAAGAGTTATTGCTTTAGATACGCGTCTTGAAAGTCTTTCCTCACCGTATGTATATATAATATCAGCTAATTCTGCCTCGCTCAAGGTATTCACTACATGTTCGGCTGTAACTCCCTCCGAGCTCATCCGCATGTCCAGCGGGCCGTCAAATTTAAAGGAAAAACCGCGCTCTGGGTTATCTATTTGTGGAGAGGAGACACCAAGATCAAGAACAACGGCATCAACAGAGTCAACCCCAAGACTGGACAAAAGTACTTCCATCTCACCGAAACAACCTTGACTTATGGAAAACCTATCGCCAAACTCCTGTGTCAAATGATCCGCCCTATCTATAGCGGCGGGATCTCTGTCTAAAGAAAAAAGTTGGCATTTAGCTCTAGATAATATTTCTAAAGAGTATCCGCCAGCGCCGAATGTTCCATCGACATAACAGCCACCATCACGAATATTCAACGCGTCAACTGATTCTTTACAAAGAACAGGAAGATGAGCAGATTCAGCCAAAACTTCCGCGTTCAACTGCATTAGGTTACCACCGTTTTATTGCTCGAGACGATCTGTAACGTTGCTCCTTGCTTACGAGCTCTTTCTCGGTTTTTAGCACGATGCTCCATAAAGGTTCCGGGCTCCCAAATCTGGAAACCTTTCCCCAAACCAACAAATGTTGCCACGCCATCTAATTGGGCATACTCAATAAATTCTGACGGCAATATAATCCTACCATCTGAGTCTATTGCTAGTTGTCGAGCATCAGCGAGGATTGTTTGCAAATTCTCTGCTTCATCTGAGAACGCGTCCAAAGCGTCAATCGAATTTACAATTTCTTGTATTCTCTCATCACCATTGCCCTCTATGCATGCGTGCTTGAAGGAAGGGTATAAAATTATACCTGTTGATTTTTCTTGCTCTAAAGCACCCCGAAAAGGGGCAGGAATAGAAACCCGACCCTTACGGTCTACCTTGTTCTCAAATGTGGACAGAAAAACCGCCACCTTGCCTCCTCAACCATCTCTTTACTTAAAACGAGCAAAAACTTAGCTCACCGTATAAAAAGTCACACCCTCATGGAGTTTTATGGAGAATATATGGAAATTTATGGGTATGCAATGGGATTTTATGTAATTTTTTGGAAAATATGGATTTTAAAGCTTTAAACTTCAAACGCTGGAAGGAACGCAAAAAATCTTCAATGATTTAAAATCGTGGATAAAAAGATCTGGAAACGTTATTCGATAGAATAAGGTTAGATGATCTATAAGCCGGGTTCTGTCCGTCTATCAATATTAAAACTGATAGAGTGGATGACCATTCATCTGGGACGACTGTTACCAGCCGCCTCTCGCAACCTACCCGAACGACAGAGAGAAAACACTCCCACTGAAGCATCTCTACTTCAGTATGTCATTCCTATTTGGTCTTGCTCCCGATGGGGTTTACCATGCCAGGTCCATTACTGGAACTGCGGTGCGCTCTTACCACACCCTTTCACCCTTACCAAAGGCTAAAAAGCCAGGCGGTTTACTTTCTGTGGCACTTTCCCTAGGGTTTCCCCCGCCGGGTATTACCCGGCATCGTGTTTCCGTGGAGCCCGGACTTTCCTCCAGTGGCAAATTATTACATGCAACCAGCGGCCATCCAACCATCTAACCTCGATGAATAACTAAGCCACTCACTTTTCCACGTCAACTAATATACGTCTAAATCGGTTGCGACTTTCAGATACAGGCTTATTACGGGTAAAGATTAAGATTTAATAAAAATAAAATATCAACAGCCCAATCGTTCTCATCGATATGTTTTACCGTCTACTCTATTCTGATGCTCTCAGTACAGATTCCATCCTCCAAACCGTTTCGACATCGAATTTTCCCGTTAATCGGTTCGGCAACCAGTGGCGTTGAAAGGCCAATATTGTATCCCGCGTCAATTCATCCAAAACCCCTGTTATTTTCAAGCCATAACCAATCATCTTTAATTGTTTCTGACACTGCCTGATAGAACCTATTTCGAAGTCAACTGATACCGGTAACATTTTTGGCCAAATACCAATCCCCGCCGCTGCGAGCCGCTCCCAATCAAATAATTCTCCAGGGTCACACTTACGAGATGGCGAAACATCTGAATGCGCTAAAACCCTAGCCGCTCCAATGGAATGCCTTTTAATAATATCAATAGAGAGAGTCTCAACTGCAACCATCTGTTGCTCTGTATACCTAGAATAACCGAACTCATGACCAGGGTTTGCGATTTCAACACCCACCGAAATATTATTGATATCCACGTCATCATTCCAGGAAGCTACTCCCGCATGCCAAGCTCTTTTATTTTCGTCAACCAAACTAAAGATATTACCTACCTCATCTATTAAATAATGAGCACTTACTTTTGAGTTGGGATTGCATAGGCGGGCTATTGCCTCCGAAGCTGATTTCATACCTGTATAATGAAATAAAAGTAAATTTACAGAAACATTTGGAGGTCGATTTTCAAAATTAGGTGATGGGTTTTTAATAATCTTCATTAGTTCTCTTCTAGCGAACTATTTATTTCCAGGGCCTCTCGTTGTTCTTCCAAATTAATCCACCGCTCCTCTGACTTTTGTATTT
>TARA_B100001057_G_scaffold44231_1_pt1 | contig 11909 bp, 13 predicted proteins | sample TARA_B100001057 | Tara Oceans TARA_B100001057 (sample SAMEA2621839) | marine metagenome | biome: marine biome (ENVO:00000447); feature: surface water layer (ENVO:00002042); material: "saline water (ENVO:00002010), including plankton (ENVO:xxxxxxxx)" | depth 5 m | reverse complement strand
GATATTCAGTCAGATTATTATCAAATACCAAAAAGTGATTTAGAAATAATTAAACGACAAGAAGAACAAGCAAGAGAGGAGCTTTCAAAAGAAGTTGAAGCAAAAGAAGAAAAAAATTTAGCAGAGGGAAAATTAGAGATTGATGATCCTTTAGAAATTAAAAAAAATGATGACAATAAAGATACTCTTGAGTCAAATGAAAATGGTAATGTTCATGATTTATCTGTTGAAAATAATGTTCAAGAAGAAAAGATAAATGATAATTTTAAAGATAATAATGACAAGCATAGTCAGAAATATCTAAAATTTAAAAGATATAAAATTCAAGAAGTTATAAAGCCAAATCAAGTCATTCTTGTTCAAGTTATTAAAGATGAGAGAGGACAAAAAGGAGCTGCACTTAGTACATTTATATCAATAGCAGGAAAATATATTGTGTTGATGCCAAATACTTCAAAAGGTGGTGGAATATCTAGAAAAATTTTTAATCCCGCAGATAGAAAAAAAATTAGATCTATTCTTAATGAAATTGAAATTCCAAAAGAAATGGGGCTTATAGTAAGAACAGCTGGTTGCAATAAAACTAAAAATGAAATTAACCAAGATCTGGATACTTTAATAAATACATGGAATCAAATTAAAGATAATGCACTTGGTTCTATTGCACCTTCTTTAATTCACCAAGAAAGTGAAATAATTAAAAGAACTTTGAGAGACATGTACGATGAAAATACAAAAAATATTTTTATAGAAGGTAATGAAGGATATAAGAAAGCTCAAAATTTTATGAAAATGATGATGCCCTCTCATGTAAAAAAAATAAAAAAATATAGAGGTAAAATTCCCTTATTTATAGAAGAAAACATTGAACAAAAGTTAAATCAAATTTTTGACTCTGAAATAAAATTGAGTTCAGGTGGATATTTAGTAATTAATCCAACTGAAGCCCTGGTATCAATTGATATTAACTCTGGCAGCTCTATAAAACAAAAAAATGTTGAAAGCACTGCACTAGATACTAATCTTGAAGCTGCAGAAGAAATAGCAAGACAAATAAAAATTAGGGATCTCTCAGGTTTAATAATTATTGACTTTATCGATATGTTAAGTTTTGGAAATAGAAGAATGGTTGAAAGAAGATTAAAAGAAAAATGCAGATCAGATAGAGCAAGAATACAAATTGGAAGAATTAGTAATTTTGGCTTACTTGAAATGTCTAGACAAAGGCTTCGGGAAAGTGCTGTTAAATGGAAAGTTGAATTAACTGATGAGTCATTTGCCCAGAAACTATTAAAAATAGTGGAATTAAAATCAGTATTAAATAAAGCTAAATTTGTAAACTTAAAAGTTTGCGAAAAAATTTCTGATTTTTTAAAAGAAAATTTTGTCGATGATTTAACTTATTTCGAAAAAAAAAATAAAATGAAAATTGATATTATTAAAGATAATTCTTTGATTATTCCAGAGTACATAATCGATTTTAAAAATAAATCAAAAAAAACTATAGAATTAGTTGAGCATCATGAAAAACTAAAAAACCTAGATCAACAAAAAGTTGAGCTTAAAATTTATGATATTAAAGAAAAAAAGAAATTTATAAAAAGGAAAAATTATAAAAAAAAATTTTATAAAAAAAAGACTAAATAATTCCTTTTTTTGGTGATGAGGGACTTCCCGTAATAGTTTTGGCAATTCTACCAGCAAGATATGATTGCCTTCCAGCGATGACAGCATTCTTAAATCCCTCAGCCATTACAAAAGGTTTTTTTGCTTTTGCAATTGCTGTATTCACTAAAACACCATCACACCCCAGTTCCATTGCTATAGTAGCATCTGAAGCTTGACCAAGTCCAGCATCAATTATCAGAGGTAACATCGTTTGGTTTCTAATAATCTGAATATTTATCGTATTCAAAATACCTAACCCTGATCCAATTGGTGCTGCCAAAGGCATTATTGCAGTAGCTCCAGCATTTTCTAATCGTTTTGCCATTAATGGATCATCGTTACAGTAAACCATTACTTTAAAGCCTTCTTTAGTCAAAACTTCTGTGGACTTTAAAGTTTCAATCATATCTGGAAAAAGATTTTTTTTATCACCTAGCACCTCAAGTTTAACTAATTTCCATCCACCAATTTCTCTAGCTAATCTCAAAGTTCTTAAAGCATCTTTGGAGGTAAAACATCCTGCTGTATTAGGTAAATAAGTAATTTTTTTTGGATCAATATAGTCCATCAATAAAGGTTTGCTCCTATCAGATATGTTTACCCTTCTCACTGCCACTGTAACAATTTCTGCCCCAGAAAGTTTTATTGCTTTAGCACATTCTAGCATATCTTTATATTTTCCAGTGCCAACTATTAGTCTTGAATTAAATTTTTTACCACCAACAATTAATTTATCTATCAAAAAATTAGCCTCCTCCTATAAAATGAACAATTTCAACAACATCATTGTTCTTTAGTTTCATTTTTTTAATTCTTTTCTTATCAATAATTTCTCTATTTATTTCTATAGCTACTTTTCTTAAAGGTATATTCAGATTATCGATCAATTCAACTAATGAGAAATTGTTAACAATAGTTGTTTTTTTTCCGTTCACTCTAATTTTTATTTTTTTTATTTTTTTCATCGTATATAAGAGCTGAATGAATAATAAAATAGTTATTATCAATGGTCCCAATCTTAATCTATTAGGAGAAAGAGAACAATCACAATATGGGACTGTTACATTTGATGATCTTAAAGAAAAATGTATAAAAAAAGGTACTGATTTAAAAATTGATGTAGATTTTTTTCAATCTAATATAGAAGGAAAAATTGTTAGTAAAATACAGGAGGCTAGAAAAAAATTTGATGGAATTATAATTAATGCTGCAGGTTTTACTCATACATCAGTTGCAATCAGAGATGCACTTGATATTTTTAAAAAACCAATAATTGAGCTACATATATCGAACATCTATAAAAGAGAGGAGTTTAGGCACAAATCTCTCATAAGTGATGTTGTTACAGGAGGAATATTCGGTTTAGGTTCTGAAGGTTATATTTTGGCCATAATTTCCCTAGAAAAGATCATAAAAAATGAAAATTGATAAAAAATTAATTAAAGAGCTTAGTGAGTACTTGGACGAATTTAAGCTCACAGAGATAGAATTTACTGAAAAAGATACAAAAATAAAAGTTTCTAAAAATAATGTATCAATAAATAATCAAACAGCACCTATAATACAAAATACCTCAGCTTCAAAAGATAATGCTCAAACTAAAATAAGTTCAGGAATTGAAATAACTTCTCCAATAATTGGTACAGCATACCATGCACCAGAACCTGGAGCTAAAAAATTTGTAGAAGTAGGAAAAAAAATCAAAAAAGGTGATACAATTATGATCGTTGAGGCAATGAAAACTATGAATCATGTTCCTTCAACAACAGATGGAGTTGTAAAAGAAGTTTGTGTTGAAGATGGTCAGCCAGTAGAATTTGGGCAAACAATAATAATATTAGAGTAATGTTTAAAAAGATTCTAATTGCAAACCGTGGGGAAATTGCAGTTAGGGTTATTAGAGCATGTAAAGAATGGGGAATTTCAACTGTTGCAGTCCATTCTGATGTAGACAGAGACAGTATGCACGTAAGAATGGCTGATGAAAGTGTTTGCATAGGGTCACATCAACCTGCAAACAGCTATTTAAATATTCCTGCTCTGATGTCAGCTATCGAAATAACAAATGCAGAAGCTGTTCATCCTGGATATGGTTTTTTATCAGAAAATGCTAATTTTGCTAAGGTGCTTGAAGAAAATAATATCAAATTTATAGGTGCATCATCAAAATTAATTGAGATGATGGGAGACAAAATTCAAGCAAAAAAAATTGCTAAAGAAAATGGTTTACCTGTAATCGAAGGATCTGAGGGTGGAGTTAAAAATGTTGAAGAAGGTAAAGAATTATGTAAAAAAATTGGCTTTCCTGTTTTAATCAAAGCTTCAGCTGGTGGTGGTGGTAAAGGAATGAAAATAGTTTTCAAAGAAGAAGATTTTGAATCGTTATTTTCAACAGCAAAATCAGAAGCTCAAAAATATTTTGGTAGTGATGAAATTTATTTAGAAAAGTTTTTTCAAAATCCAAGACATATCGAAGTACAGATACTGGCTGGAAAAAATAGAACAGTGCATTTGCATGAAAGAGATTGTTCGGTGCAAAGAAGACATCAAAAATTAATTGAAGAAACTCCTAGTCCAGTTTTAGACGATGAAATCAGAAAAGACCTATTTGAAAAAACGGTCAAAATGGTGAGTAAAATTGGTTATGAAGGTGCTGGAACAGTAGAATTTATTTATGAAGACGGAAAATTCTATTTCTTAGAGATGAATACAAGAGTTCAAGTAGAACATCCAGTATCTGAAATGGTTACAGGAATAGATATTATTAAGGAACAAATTTGGATAGCTTATACTGGTGAAACTGCTTTAAAACAAAATGATATTAATCCTAGAGGTCACGCTATAGAATGCCGAATAAATGCTGAAGATCCAAGTAAAAATTTTCAACCTTCTCCTGGTACAATCGAAATGTGTCACCAACCTTCTGGGTTTAGAACAAGAGTTGATGGAGCTATATTTCAAGGTTACAAAGTAACTCCTTTTTATGATAGCATGGTTTGTAAGCTTATATGTCATGGAAGAAACCGTGATGAAGCTATACAAAGAATGAGTAGGTCGCTTGATGAATTTGTAATAGAAGGAATTACAACAACCATACCGTTACATAAAAAACTACTAAGTCATAAAAAGTTTATTAACTCAGATTTTAACGTTAGTTGGCTTGATAAAGAAAAAATAATTTAATAACAATCAATTAACCAAATATCATAAACTGGATGATCAAATGGTGCTATAGATGGGCTAGATGAAAACATCCATCCATTAAAAACAAAAACTTTATCATTATTATTTTTTGTTAAATCTTTTACTTGAATATATGCTTTAATCTCAGGATTATCATCTAACTCGGAGTTAGTACATTTCATAACTTTAATTGCAAGATCTTTGTAGATATTTTCCTCACCTATACTTATATTAATCAATTCATTTTTTGAACTTATTTTATCTAAAATTTTTATATTTGTATAATTTCCAATAAAATTATCATTTATTTGTGAATAAGAAATTTGAGTAAAAAAGATATAAATTATTAATTTAATTATAATTCTATTCAGACTTCCAACTTTTGTATTTTTTGCTAACAGCATTGTCTTTATCTTTATTGGGGTAATAGGCTTTATCAGTACCAGTTTGATTCGATTGATGTGGTTTTTGCCAGTCATATTTTTTTAGATCATGATCTTTTTCGATTCTATTAGAGGTAAAATGTATCCATGAGTACCACTCAACAGGTATTTTAGTTGCATCAATTTCATCTGCATAGATTACCCATCTCTTTCCATTTTTACTCTCATAATATTTATTGCCGTTAGAATCAGAGCCAACAAATTTTCCAAATAAAATTGTTTTCAATCTTGTTCCAAAAGTATCTACATTCCACCAAGTGAAAATCTTTTTTAAAAAAGTCAACATATAAAAATTTATTTTTTCAATTAATACTTGTATAAATTAAATTAGACTAAAATAAGTATTTGTATATAAATCAATTGATTCATTAATCAAAATAAATTTTAAAATTTGAGGTAAAATGGCAAAATATTTAGTTGAAACTTACTACACGTGTACATTCAAAGTTAATCATTTTCTTGATGAAATAAATGAGACTGAATTAAAAAATTTAGAAAAAAGAGACGATGGAAAATTTGAAGTTTTAGATGTAAAACTTGATAATCGAAAAACAAAAAATTTAGATCCAAATAGTAACAAAGTTGCGAGTAACAAGATAGATTTGGTTTCCCCAAATCCTGACATTAAAAAAGATAGCTTGGAACATTCTGTTGCAAAAGTGTTAAATAATTCTGAAAAGTCGGGAAAAAGATTTAGTATGCCTGATAGACGTAAAGGTTACATACAAAAAGCAACTATTGGTGATCACAAAGTTTATCTTCATACTGGAGAATACGAAGACGGAAAAATTGGAGAAATTTTTATAGATACAAGTAAAGAAGGAGAATTGGTAAAAGCTTTAATGAATAACTTTGCTATAGCTGTATCACTTGGCCTACAGTATGGGGTTCCTTTAGATGAGTTTATAAGCGCATTTGTTGGTACAAAGTTTGAACCTTCTGGAAAAGTCTATGGTAATGACAGAATTTTAAGTGCGACCTCAATTTTAGATTATATATTCAGAGAATTGGCTATCTCATATCAAAATAGAGAAGATTTAGCTCATACACCTTCTATAGGTGGGTCAGAGGGTAATATTCCTGATGAACAAAATCAATTATTAAAGATAGTAAAAGATATTACAAGTAAAGGTTTTGTCAGAAATAATTATAAAAAAAATCTTGTAGATTTGTCAGATGTGAAAATTAGTTTAAAAGGAAAAAAATAATTATTTTTTGGTCTTTAAATTAATATTAAGTTCCTTAAGTTGTTTGTCGCTTATATTTGATGGAGCATTCATCATGAGATCTTGGGCATTTTGATTCATTGGAAACATTGTCACCTCTCTAATATTTTTTTCATTAGCTAGTAACATAACGATTCTATCGATACCTGGTGCTATTCCTCCATGTGGTGGAGCGCCATAACTTAATGCATTAATCATACCGCTAAACTTTTCATTTACAACTTCTTTTGAATATCCAGCAATAGAAAAAAGTTTATACATCAAGTCAGGTCTATGGTTTCTAATTGCTCCTGAGGAAAGCTCTATACCATTACAAACAATATCATATTGATAAGCCAAAATATCAAGCGGTTTGTCAAAATTAATCCTTTCAATGTCACCTTGTGGCATTGAAAAAGGATTGTGACTAAATTTTATTTTATTGGTTGTTTCATCTTCTTCAAACATTGGATAATCAACTATCCAGCAGAATGCAAAAACTTCATTATCAACCAGATCCAAATCTATTGCTATTTTATCTCTTGCTAATGATGTAATTCTCTCAAGTTCTTTTTTCTTTGAACAAGCTAAAAAAATGCTATCTCCTATTTCTGCACCAGTCAATTTCATTATTTCCTCTAAAGAATCATTAGAAAAAAATTTTCCAACAGGTCCTTTACCTGAAACTTGTTTGTCTTTTTCTAAAGTGAAATATGCAAGACCTGAAGCACCTTGATCTTTTGCCCATTTGTCAATATTGTCAAAAAAACTTCTTGGATTATCTTTGGTGTTTTTTGTTACAATACATCTTACCAGTGAACCAGATTTTACTAATTTTTTAAAAATTTCAAATTTTACGTCGTCTCTAAAAAAAATTTCAGTTATATCATTTATTATAAGAGGATTTCTAAGATCAGGCTTATCTGATCCATATTTTAACATAGCTTCTTCATATGTAATTCTTGGAAATTTATCAAAAAGAATCTTTTTACTAGAAAATTTTTTGAATGTACTAACTAACAATTTTTCAACAACATTGAAAACATCTTCTTGTTCGACAAATGACATTTCTAAATCTAATTGATAAAATTCGCCAGGACTTCTATCTGCTCTTGCATCTTCATCTCTAAAACAAGGTGCAATTTGAAAATATTTATCAAATCCAGAAACCATTATTAATTGCTTGAATTGTTGTGGTGCTTGAGGTAAAGCATAAAATTTACCAGGATTTAATCTACTTGGAACTAAAAAATCTCTAGCACCTTCTGGGCTTGATGAAGTTAAGATTGGAGTTTGAAATTCAAGAAAACCTTGATTATTCATTTCACTTCTTATGAAAGAAATAACTTTTGATCGTAATATAATATTTTCGTGAATTTTTTTTCTCCTCAAATCAAGAAACCTGAATTTTAATCTTATATCTTCTGCATATTCTTGATCACTAAAAACTGGTAATGGTAGTTCTTTACATGTTCCTAAAATCTCAAAATTCTTTATACCTATTTCAATTTCACCAGTTTTAATTTCATTATTGATTGTCTCTTTTGATCTATCAACAACCTTTCCCTCGATTTTGATTACTGTTTCTAATTGAGTTTTTTCCAGATCTTTAAATTTTGAATTATCATGGTCAATTATGCATTGGGTGATGCCGTAATTATCCCTAAGATCAATAAATAGTAAGTTTCCATGGTCTCTCTTTTTATTAATCCAACCTGAAAGAATTACATCTTTACCAACATCACCTTTGCGTAGCTCATTACAATTATGTGTTCGGTACTTGTTGCTCAATTATTCTCCTAAAATTTCTTTAATAATTTTAAAATCGATCGGTTTTTTTTTTTTTAAACTAAGTTCGTCAACTTTATATATGAAATCATATATTTTGCTATACGATCTATCAATTCTTTTAACAACAAAATCAATTAACTTTTTATTTATAGATATTTGACGATCAGAAAAATTTTTTAATATGAGGGCAAATATTAAATTATCGTCAGGTTTTTCGATCTTTTGTATAAGAAAATTTTTTGTTCTTGATTTCAAGTCATTTAATAAAAATTTTATTTCTACAATAGGTATTTCTGATGTAACAATGATATATTTATTATCTAAATCGACAATATTTAATAAACTATAAAATAATTTTTCATTAATTTCTTTATTCAGATTTTCTATAATTATATTTTGATTAATTTTAATCTTTATCAAATCTTTATCACTTAAAAAATTAGCATCTAATTTGATACCTTTGAACTTTCTTATAAACATATTTACAAGGTGAGTTTTTCCTGAGAATTTTTCTCCATTAATATTTAAAAAATTCTTTTCCCATTTAGGCCACTGATTTAAAAGTTTAAAAATATGTTTATTACTGTCAGATACATAAAAATCATCATCTTTAAAATTTTGATCGTAATCAAATTTTATAATTAGTTGATTTAAATTTCTCATTTTAAGAGCCATGTTTTTTTTTGAGTATCAATATTATAATTATTATTTTCCATTAAATTTATAAAGTTTTTAGGTGTCCCATTAAATATAACTTCATAAAAAATAAAATCATTATTAAACTTGCTAATTCTATAATGACTTATTAAATCAATTGCTTTTAATGTTTCTTCAAATTTTGAAGTTAAGTTATAATCTTTATTACTTACTTGTATCAAAAGAGGAAGTTTAATTGATGTATTTATTAAATTATTTTCTTTCCAAAAATCGTCATAAATAACTTTTAAATCTGTAATTAATTCATCTAAATTTTTTTTATTTTTAAAATCAATATTATTGAATGAATGACTTTTAATTACTTTGGAATCTTTTATACTTATTTTAGAAAGAATTTTAATTTGATTTTCATCTTGAAAAAATAAGGCGATAATAGCATTTTCCAAAAAATATTTTTCTATTATTTGTTCAAAATTATAATTTTCTAACTCCAAATAATTTTGTTTAATCAAATATAAATCCTCTAGGTCTTCTGCGGGCAAAACATAATTAATCAAATATTTATCTTTATTTTCATTTATCCAATTTTTATATATTGGATTATTAGAAAATACTAAAAGATCTGTATTAGACTCATTAATAATAATTGGTACAAATAAAAATTTTTCTTTTATAATTTGAGATGGAAATATATTTTTAGAATCAAGATATCTGAAAATTTTTTTTTTATTAAATGATACTCCTAAATTTAGATTATAAATCTTATTTATAAACTTTTCTTCTTTAATTGAGAAGGTTTCAATCATACTTTGAATTTCATTTAAGCTAATATTTTTTGTTTTATTAATATCTTTTGATTGAATTAGTTTACCCATCAATTCATTAAACGCCTTTTTAAAACCCCTATTTATAAGTATGTCTTTATTGAAATTGTTCTCTAATTTTTCTGAAACTTCTATTTCATCTATTAAAAAAGCTTTTGCCTTCACATTCATTGTGGAAAAAAAAGATAAATTTAGAGCTAGAACTAAAAAAAAAATATATAAAAGTTTTAGATTATACATAGTTATAAAAATTATATTCTAATGAATAAAAAAATCTTTACCTACAAAAAAAGTGGCGTCAATATTGCTGCAGCTGATAAATTTGTAAGTTTCATATCAAAAATATCATCAAAAAAAAGAGGCAATAAAAAGGTCGATAATATAGGTGGATTTGGCTCTATTTCAAACCTGCCAAAGAATATTAGAAATCCTAAAATTGTTGCTTGTACAGATGGAGTTGGAACAAAAATTGAAATAGCTAATTCACTAAATAAATTTGACACAATTGGAATAGATTTAGTTGCAATGAGTGTAAATGACTTAATTGTTCAAGGTGCTAAACCTGTCTTATTCTTAGACTATATTTCAATAAATAAAATTGATCTCAAAAAACTTAAATCTATTCTTAAAGGAATTATCAAAGGGTGTGAGATTTCAAATTGTGAACTTGTTGGTGGTGAAACTGCTGAAATGCCAGGCACTTATGAAAAAGGTAAATTCGATATTGCAGGTTTTGCAGTTGGTATAGTTGATGAAAAAAAAATATTAAAAAAGAAAAAAATTAAAAAAGATGATTTGATTTTAGCTATTCCTTCTACTGGAATTCATTCAAATGGATATTCATTAATCAGACATGTTTTAAATAAAAAAAAAATAAATATAAAAAAAAATTCTTTTCTTAAAAGGGAACTTATAAAACCGACTAAAATTTATACAAATGAAATACTTAACTTAATTAAAAGAAATTTACTAAAAGGTTGTGCTAATATAACTGGGGGAGGTTTAGCAGACAATATTCAAAGGGTAATACCAGAAAATTTATGTGCTTATATTGATTTGAAAAAATTAAGACCTCTAAAAATTTTTAAATGGATTAAACAAAACAATATTTCTGACAAAGAAATGTTAAAAACTTTCAACTGTGGTGTTGGTTTTTGTTTAATAATAAACCCAAAAAACCTTAAAAAAATAGACAAGTTTTTTTCAAAAGAATTTAAACCCTATGTGATTGGAAAAATAATTAAACATAAAAATAAAGTTAAGCTTGATGCCAAAATTAATTGGAATTAAGAAATATAATATTGCTGTATTCATATCAGGAAATGGAAGCAATTTAAGGAATTTAATAAATCACTCTTTAAAAAAACGTTCTAAATTTAGAGTTAGTCTTATAATTTCTAATAAAGCAAAGGCAAAAGGACTAGAGCATGCTAAAAGATTTAAGATTAAAAAAAAAATTATAAATTATCTTAATATTAAAAATTCTGAAAGAAAAATACTAAATGAATTAATAAATAATAAAATTGATTTAGTTTGTTTGGCGGGTTTTATGAGAATACTATCAAGAGAATTTATTAAAAAATTTAAAGGAAAAATAATTAATATCCACCCTTCTCTTTTACCAAAATACAAAGGTCTACAAACACATCGAAAAGCTATAAATAACAGTGAAAAGTTTTCAGGTTGTACAGTTCATTATGTAAGCTCAAAATTAGACTCGGGTAAGATTATAATGCAAAAAAAAGTAAGAGTTTATAAAAATGATAATATAAATAAATTAGCAAAAAGAATACTAAAACAAGAGCATTTATTATACCCTAAAGCTCTTAAAAAAGTTATTATTAATCTTTAAAGAAAAAATCTATCTCAATTTTTGCATTTTCAATGCTATCAGATCCATGAACAGAATTTTTATCAATAGAAATTCCATATTTTTTTCTTATCGTGCCTTCTCCTGCATCACTAGGATTTGTAGCACCCATTAATTCTCTGTTACCTAATACTGCGTTTTCCTTTTCGAGTATCATAACAACAATTGGTCCAGAGGAAAGATAAGTACAAAGATCGTTATAAAATGGCTTCGTTTCATGTACTTTATAAAATTTTTCTGCTTCAGATTTTTCTATTTGTATTTTTTT
>TARA_B100001057_G_scaffold350493_1_pt1 | contig 11912 bp, 7 predicted proteins | sample TARA_B100001057 | Tara Oceans TARA_B100001057 (sample SAMEA2621839) | marine metagenome | biome: marine biome (ENVO:00000447); feature: surface water layer (ENVO:00002042); material: "saline water (ENVO:00002010), including plankton (ENVO:xxxxxxxx)" | depth 5 m | reverse complement strand
TTAAAGAATGATCTACTGAAGACAAGTCTTTACAAAAAATTTCTTAGTTCAAAAAATCAATCAAACCTATCAAGAGCACCACCTTACAAAAGTTAATTTTCTTTATTAATTATTAACTTTCCCTAAGGAGGAAAAAATGAAAAAATTTTTAAATGCTATTGTTGTTATCATTGCATTTCATTCAATTAATGTTTCTTCACAAGATATTGAAGAAGTTGTTGTTATTACATCAGCTCTAGTTGATACATCAGAAATTACAAATCCATTGTATGTAATTGATGGTGAAAATATTGTTGATGATGCTACAACTAGTTTGGGTGATGCTATTGATAGTTACTTGGGTGTTTCTATTGCTGACTATGGTGCTGCTGTTGGACAACCAATTATCAGAGGGATGTCAGGCCCAAGAGTTAAGCTTCTTAAAAATGGTATGGTTAACCGTGATGTGTCAGGCCTTGGTGTTGATCATTTAAATGATGTTGATTTGAATGATATAAGTCAAATTGAAATTGTGAAAGGTCCATCTTCTTTACTTTATGCTAATGGAACAATTGGCGGAATAATTAATGTTGTTGATTACACTATATCAACAGTTAATTTTGAGGCTCCTAAAGCAAATCTTGGTTTAGAAACGCAATCTGTAAATGATGGTGATGCTCAGTCGTTTAGCTACAAAGAGAATATTGCTGGTTTGAATTTTAGCTTTGGTTATAAAGATGTAAATTTTGGAAACTATGATATTCCTAGTGGTGCTGTAATGCATGAAGAAGAAGAGCATCATGATGAGGACGATCATGACGAAGATGAGCATGAAGATGAACATCATGAGGAAGATTTAGGATACGTAAATAACTCAGACTTTGCGGTCGAGGCTACTAAATTTGGTATTTCAAAAGTAGGAGATTGGGGTTACATAGGATTTGGAATAGATAATCTTGAAAGTGTCTATGGTATTCCTTTCCATGGAGATGAACATGAAGATGACCATGGGGACGAGGAAGGACATGATGAGCATGGAGAGGAAAGAATTTTTTCAACTACTGACTCTGAAACATTTACTATAAAAGGTTCTTACAACGTTAACGGAAGTTTAATAAATAAAATCGACTTCAACTATCGTGATTCTGATTACACTCTAATTGAGGCTCATGAAGAGGAAGAACATGATGAGCATGAAGAAGAAGGACATGATGAAGACGAAGAGGAACATGAAGATCATGCACCAACTGTCTTTGCGAATGAAGCGACAGAATATGGAGCAATTTTTGATATTTCTAATGATTATGCAACTCAAAAAATTGTTTTTAATTTTGTTGATGAAGATAACTCAATTGTTGGAGAAGAAGCATTTATGAATCCTGCAAATAATGAAGAATTCACTATGGGTTACTATTTAAGTAAGGATTTTGACTTATTCAATATTGACCTAGGAATGAGAATTGATCAAATAGATAGATCAGGAAGTGTAACTGATGAAGATCACGGAGACGTTGATAACTATACAATTGATGATAGCACTAATAGCCTTGCTTTTAGTCTAGGCAGAGATCTGAGTGATACTCTTGATGTGAATGTTGGCTTTGCAAGTGTTGAAAGACTTCCATCAGTCATAGAATTATTTATGAATGGTCCTCATATGGCTACTGGTAGATTCGAGGTTGGTGATCCAACACTCAGTGCAGAAACTTCAAATAACTTTGATATTACTTTCAACTTTGATAATGGTGATTTTTATGGTTATGCAAGCTTTTATGTTACTGATTTAGACAACTATATTTCTTTAGTAGATGAAGACGAAGATCATGATGATCATGAAGATGAACATCATGACGATGAAGATGAGCATCATGAGGATGAAGATGATCATGAAGATGGTCATGATGATCATGGTCATGGTAATTTAATTCATGCAAATTATGTTCAAGAAGATGCGGAATTTGATGGATATGAAATTGAAATTGGAAGAACAATTGAAATGGGTAACGGTGATTTAACTCTTTCATTTGGTAGAGATGTTGTAAATGCTGAATTCGCCGATGGACATAACGTTCCAAGAATAAATCCAGCAAGAAATATATACTCTCTTATCTATGATCAGGACGATATTTTGTTCAAACTAAGTCTAAAAGATGTTGATGAGCAAAATGATTTTGGCGAAGGTGAGACTGCAACTGATGGATATCGAATGCTCGATGCGAGATTCACAAAGACATTTGATTTGGATGGAAAAAGTGAATTAAAGGTTTCATTATTTGGAAGAAATTTGCTTGATGAAAAAGCCAGAAATCACTCATCATTTGTCAAAGATCAAGTTCCCCTTCCTGGGAAAAATGTTGGAATAAAATTTAATTTAACATATTAAATTTTTTCTCTTGAATACTATATATATTGGGACATAATGTCCCAATATATATTTTTACATTCCTATGCTTTACTTATTATTAATGGCATTTTTTATGCTGCCCTTTTCTTTTTCAGAAGAAGTTGAAGAAGTAATCGTTACAGGAACAATCTTAAACAATTCTGAAAATAATGATTCCACTCTGAAGGTATTAACTAATTCAGCTTTTAACGAGCTAAATATTATCTCTTTTGCAGAATTATCAAAGTTTCTGACTAGTTCTTCAGGATCTAGGTTTCAAACGAATTCCCTTGATGGCGTTGATCAAGGTATGTCGAACATCAATCTTAGAGGTCTTGATAATACGTCTACTTTACTTTTAATTAACTCAAAAAGGACCACAAATGCAGGCACACCATCTACAAGAGGTCAAGGATACGTAGATACAAATTTAATTCCTGAAATAGCAATTAAACAAATTCAAATCCTAAAAGAGAGTGCCTCACCTCAATATGGCTCGGATGCAGTAGCCGGTGTAATTAATGTATTAACCTATAAAGAATTTACTGGGATAAGAATAAAGGCTGATTATCAAACAACAACAAACTATGACCAAGATAATGCTCGATTGGGCTTGCTGTATGGTGCAAATAATAAAAACAGTAATTTTGTAGTCGGTTTTAATATACTTTCAAAGACGCCATTATCAGCCTCAGAAATTCCAGGTATTGCTCAGCTTGCAATCAGCGGTCTTGGAAGATCATTTAAAGTGTCAGATGCGGATACTGTCTCAGATGGAGTTTGGAAAGGTGTCTATTCGAAAAATCAAAAAATTCCTGATCCAAATTGTATTGTTAATGGAGGTGAACTCACAAATCCTACAACATGTGGTTTTCTTTATGGTGAAAGATTTAATATTGTTAATGATGAGGACCATTTAAAAATGTACTCAAATTACATACATAATTTTGATAATTATCAATATGTGATTACTTTTATTTCCTCAAATGTCGACGTAAATGATAATCCACAATCACCTTCCTATCCTGCATTGCCATTTTTAAGAAGAAAAATTCAACCAAACGAAGGGGGAAGTCCTTTTAATGTTCCAGTTACATGGTATGGGCGACCTCTTGGCTCCGAGTATGCATCTCCATTCTCGCCAAAAGACATAAAACAATTTAATGTTAATCAAAGAATCATATTTAATGTAAATGAAAGTACTAATCTTGAATTATCAATTACTCAAAGTAAGCATTCGAACAAACACTTTAGGCCAGACATAATAGATTCAAGATTCTTAGAGGCAATCAAAGGCTTCGGTGGTCCAAATGAAAATGAGACGTGGAACCTATTTGATTCTAGTCAGAATTCACTTGAATTAATAAATTATGTAAAGGGAGCTGAAATCTCTGAACGAGAAGCTAAGTTAAATGTAATTGATTTAATCTTAAATTTAGATAGAGAAAAGGTTAACTATGCTTTTGGTATAAGTTCTTACAAAGAATCCTTAGATATATATTATGAGGAAACAAGCAGAGCGAGCTTTAATGATGATGGTCAATTAACAAAAACAGCAGATTTATTCTTTTTAGGTGGAGGAAAAAATGTTAACAGCTCAAGAAGAAATAATTCATTTTTTTTCGAATTAGCTTCAAACATTAGCAAAAATTTAAATATTCAAACATCTGCGAGATATGAAAAATTTCAAAATGATAATTCATTTGATCCAAAGATTTCATTTAATTATTCACTAAATAATAATTTCTTATTAAGGGGTTCTATTTCTTCATCATTTGTCATGCCATCTATGGCGCAAATGTTTTCAAGTGAAATAAATCTTGGCAGCGTTAGGGATATTGACAGTTCTCCATTTGTAAGACAGGCCAGAATTGGTAACAAAGATTTAAAACCAGCAACTGCAGATAGCTTTAATATTGGTGTTATCTATGACAAAAATGCACTCAAATTTTCTTTAAGCGTTTGGTCAATAGACTTCAAAGACCGAATTGAATTAGAAAGTGCTCAGGCTCTTCTAAATCAAGATTCATTTGGATCGAGAATCACAAGAAATTCTGAAGGTGATCTTATTGGAGTTACCACCACCTATTTTAATGAAGAAAAAACAGAAATTTATGGATTTGATTTTAATTTTACAAGAAGTTGGGAAATAGATGAGATAGGATTATTGAGTTTTATTATAGATGCGAGTTCAATTGAAAATTTCTCTACTCCTGATGCTTTAAATAAAAGTATGGTTAATCGTGTAGGTCGTTTTAATTATGATGATCATACTTTTTCTCTACCAAAAAATAGAATAAATTCTGTAATTAAACTCGACTATAAAAATTATGAATTAAACATTAATACTAGATACATTGATAGTTATATCAATTCAAGACCACTTTCAGGCTTAGCTTTGGAAAATGGTTATAAAAATAAAGTGGATTCTTTTTTTGTTCTAGATTTCTCAGTTTTGAAAAATATTAAATTGAATCAAGGTGATTTAGATATAAAGCTAGCAATATTGAATCTTTTTGATAAATCAGCTCCAAGACTATATGACGCACCTGATTTTAGTTTTGATACTAGAGTTCATGATCCCAGAGGAAGAATTATTGGAGTTAGTTTGGAATATAACTTTTAACATCAAGTTTAATAATGAATTATTTAAAAAAATCAATTGATCAGATAATTTCAGAAAATAATATACCTTTCAAATGGTCAGCCAAGGTTAATAATGAGCTTTCTTCTCTAACATTTTCCAATGAATCTAATAGGATAAATCTTGAAGATATGCCTTTTGTAACAATTGACGGCAAGGATGCTAAGGACTTTGATGATGCTGTATTTTGTGATGAGAATGAAAGTGGATATATCCTTTATGTCGCAATTGCTGATGTTGCAGATGTAGTTAAAGAAGAAACGGAGATTGATAAGGAGGCTTTTATAAGAGGAACTTCTATTTATTTCCCTAAAAAAGTTATTCCAATGCTTCCTGAAAAAATATCTAATGACATGTGTTCATTAGTACCTAATCAAAAAAGAAACGTTCTTGTATGTAAGATTTATTTTGATACTGAAGCAACAATAAATACCTTTGAATTCATCGAAGGTAAAATTAAATCATCACAAAGATTTACATACGAAGAGGTTGAGCGCTTTGAAAGCATAGATCCAAAGATATCTAACTCAATTTCATCATTAAAATTGTTAACAAAAAAACTTTTGTTAAAAAGATCGAAAAGACATGCCTTGGAGATAGAGTCATCGGAGCCAAATATTGCTGTAAATGATGAGGGTGAGTTGCAAAAAATTTCATTTCCAAAAAGACTTTTTTCACATCAAATGATTGAAGAATCTATGATTGCTGCAAACGTATGTGCAGCAAAATTTATGAAGCATAACTTTGGCTATGGCATTTACAGGGTGCATGAAGAGCCAGAATTTTTAAAACTAGAAAACTTGAAAAAATTTTTTCAACTGAAAGGTCACTCTGCAAGCTCATCATCAAATGCGTTAGATCTTTTAAATTCGTTTAGCAAACATGCGAGTAAAAATAGTGAAAATAAACTCTTAAATATTTTAATCCTTCAATCTCTTAAAAGAGCCCAATATTCTACAAAAGAAATAGGACATTTTGGTTTACAACTAGAAAGATACTCACACTTTACTTCACCAATTAGAAGATATCCTGATCTGCTTGCTCACAGGCTAATAAAAAGTGTAATAAAAAATTCAAACAAAAATTATTCACAAGAAATTTTTGAAAAAAATCTTAATGAGCTATCTTCCCTTGAAAAAAGAGCTGAAGTTGCCTCTAGGCAAGTTACACAACAAATGATTTGCTATCATCTTCGCAAATTTTTAGGTGAAGAATTCAATACTGTTGTTGTTGGAATTGCAGAATTTGGCCTTTTTTGTGAAATTCAAGATAAACATATTTCTGGATTAATTCATGTATCAGACTTGAAAAGGGACAGGTATATTTTTGATTCTCAAGCAAATATACTAAAGGGAAAGCGAACAGGTAAGACATATAGAATTGGCCAAAAAATTAGAGCTCAATTAGTTAATGTAATTCCAGAGGATAGAAAAATTACACTATTGCCAACATAGTCATGAAAAACAACGAAGATATAAGAACAGGCTTTCATAGTATTGAAAATATAATAAGTTTTAATCCATTTAAAATAAAAAAAATTTTTTTGCCATCTTTGAGAGATGACGAAAGAATTGAAAATTTAATAGAGTTAGCTAACAAAAATAATATTTCATTTGAGATTTCCAAAAAGCTAAAAAAAGAGCCACAGGCAATAATTAAAAAAGAAAAAAATTTAGATTTAAAAGATTTGAAGAAATTTATTGATGAAAATAAAGACAAAGAATTTTCAATCTTAATATTAGACAATATTCTCGATCCAAGAAATTTAGGTGCTTGCATCAGATCTGCTGCTGTTCTTAAGGTTGATGCAGTAATCATAAATAAGCATCAATGCGCTCCTTTAAATGATATTGCTCACAATGTTTCAGCCGGTGGTGCAGAAATAGTTAATATTTTTCATGTAAGTAATTTAGTAAATTGTGTTAAATACCTTAAAGATTTTGGCATTCAAATATTTGGATTAAGTGAGCATGCTATTGATACTTATACTGATTGTAGTTTTACTAATTCATGTGCAATTATTATGGGATCCGAAGAATTTGGACTTCGAAAAAAGACGATAGAAAATTGTGACATGCTTATAAAACTTAATTCCAATAAAAATTTCAAAAGCTTTAATGTTTCTGTTGCAACTGGAATAATACTATCTGAACTATCAAGACAGCGTAAGTGTTGATAATATTGTTATAAATTAAATGTTAAAACAAAGAACTCTCAGAAATTCAATAAAAGCAGTAGGTATTGGTCTTCATACTGGCAAAAATATTAATATGGAATTATTACCTTCAGATGAAAATACAGGAATAAATTTTATAAGGACAGATATTGATGAAACATTAATAATTCCAGCTATCGCAGAAAATGTTGGCGATACCAGCCTCTCTACTGCGCTTGTAAAGAATAATGTTAAAATATCAACAATTGAACATCTTTTATCGGCAATTGCAGGCCTGGGTGTTGATAATTGTCTTGTAAAAGTTGATGGTCCTGAAGTTCCAATAATGGATGGGAGTTCAAGTCCTTTCGTTTTCTTGATTCAATCTGCTGGGCTAGAAGATCAAAATTCTCTAAAAAAATTCATAAAGGTAAAAAAAGAAGTTACTGTCACAAGGGATGATGCCTATGCAACAATAAAGCCATTTGATGGATTTAAGGTTTCATTTAAGGTTGATTTTGATCATCCAGTTCATAAAAAACTTCCCTCAGAGTCAATTATTGATTTTTCAAGCACATCATTTGTAAAAGAAGTCTGCAGAGCAAGAACTTTTGGTTCAATGAGTGAGGCTGAATTTCTAAAATCGAAAAACCTTGCATTGGGTGCAAGTGTATCTAATGCAATTGTATTTGGTGAAGATGATATTTTAAATGATGAAGGTCTCAGATTTAACGATGAGATTGTTAAGCATAAAATGCTTGATGCTATTGGAGACCTATATTTGCTTGGTGGTAATCTTATAGGTGAATTTTCTGGCTACAAATCAGGACATGAATTAAACAATAAACTTTTAAGAAAGATTATAGAAGACGATGATGCTTATGAAACTGTTGAATTTGAAAACTCTGAAAATGCCCCAATTTCATATGTCAGGCCTCCTTTTGGAGATGTTGATTAATAATTTCTTAATGTGTCTTAGGTAGTTAAAATGTTTAACCTTTTTTCTAATATTTTTGGTTCTAGTAATGATAGAACTTTAAAAAGAATGATGGTTTATGTTGCAGCTGCAGGTGACCTAGAATCAGAACTAAGTGAAAAGCCTGATGAGTTTTTTAAAAATCTTAAGGTGGATCTTCTTCAAGAATATCAAAATAACAATAACGATATATACAGTATTTTACCTCTAGCTTTTGCAGCTGTAAGAGAAGCCAGCAAAAGAACTATTGGCCTTAGGCATTTTGATTCACAAATGCTTGGTGGTATCTCTTTAGCAGAGGGGAATATTTCTGAAATGAAAACTGGTGAAGGTAAGACACTTGTTGCTACCCTTCCAGCTTATTTAAATTCATCAATTGGTAATAAAGCTATTTTGGTAACAGTAAATGATTATCTTGCAAAGAGAGATGCTGAGTGGATGCGACCAATTTATGAGTTTTTAGGTTTAAGTGTTGGTATTGTGAATTCAAATCAAGCAATACCTGATAAGGTGGAGGCTTATAAATCTGATGTCATATATGCAACGAATAATGAACTTGGTTTTGATTATTTAAGAGATAATATGGCTCATTCCATTAATGAAAGAGTGCAATGCTCACTTGATTTTGCCATTGTTGACGAAGTAGATTCAATACTTATTGATGAGGCAAGAACTCCATTAATAATTTCAGGACCGTCTTCAGAAAGCTCTGAGTTATATAGACACATTAGAAAGTTTATACCTAAGTTGATTAAGCAAGAAAGAGAGGGAACGGAAGAAGAGCCTCTAGAAGATTCAGAAAAAGGACATTACCTAATTGATGAAAAAAATAGGAGTGTTGAGCTAACAGATGATGGTTATGTTTTAGTTGAGGGACTCCTTGAAGACTCTGGAGTTCTAGATAATTCTGATGGACTGTATTCTGTTTCAAACTTAAAAGTAATGAAATTTGTCCAAGCAACATTAAGAGCTAATTTTCTATTCCAAAAAAATATCCACTACTTAGTAAGAAATAATGAAGTTTTATTGATTGATGAGCATACCGGAAGAACCATGCCTGGGAGAAGAATGAGTGAAGGAGTTCATCAGGCACTAGAATGCAAGGAAAATGTTCCAATTCAAAGAGAGTCTCAAACACTTGCATCTACAACATTTCAGAATTTTTTTAGATTGTTTTCAAATCTTTCTGGTATGACAGGCACAGCAGATACTGAAGCATTAGAATTTAATCAAATATATGGTTTGAATGTAATTATTATTCCTACAAATGTTCCTATGATCAGGAATGATCATAATGATTTAGTTTTTTTAACAAAAAAGTCAAAGTATAAAGCTCTTGTTGAAGAAATAGATTTACTAAGAAAAAAATCTGCTCCAATACTGGTTGGAACTGTTTCTGTTGATTCTTCAGAGGAGGTATCTGAATATTTAAAAGAAAAAAAGATACCTCATCAAATATTAAATGCAAAACACCATGAGAAAGAAGCAGAAGTTATAGCAAACGCTGGTAAACCAGGAATGGTTACCATTGCAACAAATATGGCTGGAAGAGGAACAGATATAGTACTTGGTGGTAAAAAAGAGGATCAAAATAAAGATGTGTGGATTGAAAATAACAAGAAAGTTATTACTTCTGGTGGTTTGCATATTCTTGGTACAGAGAGGCATGAATCAAGAAGAATTGATAATCAGTTAAGAGGTAGATCTGGAAGACAGGGTGATCCAGGATATTCTAGATTCTTTTTGTCCCTTGAAGATGATTTATTAAGGTTGTTTATTTCAGATAATAGGAGATCACTATTTGAGAGGATTGGTATGGGTGATGATCATATTGAACATAGAATGCTTTCAAAAGGAATTGAGAATGCTCAAAAAAGAATTGAGAATAGAAACTTTGATGCAAGAAAAAACCTACTAGAATATGATGATGTTTCTAATGACCAGAGACAAGGAATTTATTCACTGAGAAATCAATTACTTGAAGAGGATGATATTAGTGAAACAATAAATAATCTTATCAAAAGTGAATTTAAACAAATTACCAATACTTTTATACCTGAGGAATCAATTGAGTCTCAATGGAAAGCAAAGGAATTAGACAATCATTTGTCTGAAAATTATGGTCTTGATATGAATATTACCTCATTAATAGAGGATGATAAGAAGTTGTTGCCTGATTCTATTGCTGAAATTGTTTGTGAAGGTGCATCAAAGTTTTATTATAAAAAATTTGAATCTTTAGGTGAGAATAGGCTTCTTTTGGAAAAACAGGTTATGCTTCAAGTACTTGATGTTCACTGGAAAGAGCATTTGGGTGAAATTGATCACTTAAGAGGAAGTGTAGGTTTAAGAGCTTATGCTCAAAAGAATCCAAAAAACGAATTTAAAAAAGAAGCATATTCAATGTTTGAGTTTATGTTAAATGAAATAGACTCCGAAACTATAAGAATTCTATTTTCCATTCAATTCTCAAAAGATGAAGTAATAGAAAATTTAAAAAATATAGAAAAGGATGATATTACATTAGAAAAACCTAATCCAAATATTGATAATTCTCAGAATAATATAGGAATGGAAAACGAAACGGATAATAAAACTATTATCAGGAATGAGCACAAGTATGGAAGGAATGAGATTGTCAAAATAACAAATGGGCAAGAAACAAAAGAAATAAAATATAAAAAAGCAATCTCTTTAATAGAAACTGGTGAATGGAGGTTATTGTAACTTTATCGAAGAAAATTTAGTCTTCATAAAAGTCTTCAGATTTTATTGGTCTCGAAATTGAATTTTCCTCATTCGCCCAGGTTCCAAAATCGATTAATTTACATTTTTCACAGCAAAATGGCCTAAACTTATTTTCTTGTTTATTAGAAGTGTCTTTTTGACATCTTGGACATTTACTCATTTACTTTTAACCCTAGGAGCAATTGATGTGTTTTGATAACTTCTTTTTTTAAATTACCATATGAGGAATCATTATTTATCACATAATCAGCAATTGAAAATCTCTCTTCTCTTGTGGCTTGATTACCAATAATTTTTAAAATACTTTCTTCAGTTTGGTTATCTCTTTGCGAGGCTCTTAAAATCTGTGTATTTTTATCGCAATCAACAACAACAATTTTGTTATAAAAGTCCTCAGATTTAGTTTCAAAAATTAAAGGAACATCTATTATTGTATAAATGCTTTCAGATTTTTGAATAAATTTGAAAATTTCTTCTCTTACAATAGGATGAATTATTGATTCAAGTTTTTTTATTTTACTTTTATCATTAAAAATATCTTCTCTTAAAAGATCTCTGTTAATTTTATGATTTTTTAGAATATATTTATCACCAAATTCTTCGATAAATAATTTTCTAGCATTTTTATTTGAATCGAGTATATTTTTTGCAATATCATCTGCATCAATAGAATCAATACCAAGTTCTTTAAAAATTTTTACTGCAGTAGATTTGCCTGATCCAATTCCACCTGTAAGCCCAACAATCATTATTTAATTATAAACTTAGACATAAAAAAAGGCTCTCAGTATTTACTAAGAGCCTCAAATTAAAAAGCCTGACGATTTCCTACTCTCACACAGGGAGACCCTGCACTACCATTGGCGTAAGCTCGTTTCACTTCTGAGTTCGAAATGGGATCAGGTGGTACCAAGCTGCTATTGTCATCAGGCAAACCGGTATGTAATTTATCAATCACTGAAATTTTAAATATATGTAAACTTTTTTAAGGTTACATGATCAAGCCTCACGAGTTATTAGTACAAGT
>TARA_B100001057_G_scaffold455484_2_pt1 | contig 11913 bp, 9 predicted proteins | sample TARA_B100001057 | Tara Oceans TARA_B100001057 (sample SAMEA2621839) | marine metagenome | biome: marine biome (ENVO:00000447); feature: surface water layer (ENVO:00002042); material: "saline water (ENVO:00002010), including plankton (ENVO:xxxxxxxx)" | depth 5 m | reverse complement strand
TCGCATTTCGAAGACATTTCGTTAATGGCTGTTTTTAGTTCTCCGTCTTCAAGAGGTTCAAACTTATTGAACATTGGCATTATGATTGCAGGAGCCAGATAGGCCATAAGTAAAGAAAATGAAGATATGAAAATCCAGCCCCAGAGCCATGCCATATCAACGCTTTCAAAAAGCCATAGTATTAGTGAAAGTACTGGGATGCCGATAATGCCCCCTATTATTATACCTTTAAATTTGTCAGTTATGAATGTCTTAAGGGTAGTGTTATTAAATCCAAATTCTGCTTCTATTTTGAAGGTTTCATATAGTTCAAAAGGAAGTCCCAGTATGCTAGATGCAAAGATGAGTATACCGAAGAAAATAAGGCCTGACCCGGTAGGCCCGTGACCTAAGTTCGAAACAAGCTGATCGAGCCAGCCGAACCCACCTAAGAACCAGAAGACTAGAAAAATCAATAGATTGAAAGTTGAATCAAGGAAACCAAACTTAGTTGTTGTTTTCGTGTATTTGAGAGATTGAGCGTACTTATTATCATCAAATACATTCTTAAATTCTTCAGGAACTTTAGGAACCAGTGCTTTCAGATTGAGATATTCTGATATCTGATCGAGAAGAAAAATCACGATAACAGCTATAATAATTATCCAAAAAATATAGTTTGTCTCTATGGTCATATGAATAGAATTCTAAATATTTATGCAACATTCAAGGTTTCTGGAATGCTTTTGTTTTCATTGTGATAATTCATATGTTCCTCGGCAAGTTGCTTAATTTCCTCCATTGAGACAATTTTACATATTCGTTGCCTTAATCTTTTGCCACTAGGTAACCCCTTAGAGTATGCCATGAGTCTTGACCTCATAGCCATCAATGTTTGCTTTTCGTTTCCGTAACGCCCCCATTCGATGGCTTGTTGACAGTGCTCATTTATGAGTTTCCAACGGTCCTCTAAAATTGCTGGCTCGAGTTGTTCGCCAGTTTTTAGATAGTGCTTCGCGTCTCTAAAAATCCATGGATTTTGCATTGCTGCTCTACCGATCATAATTCCAGAAACGGCGGTCTTTTCTTTTTTTTCTTCGACATCTTTTCCTGAAGTTATGTCTCCGTTTCCAATGATCGGAATAGAAACGGATCTAGCGCACTCATCAATAATATTCCAATCAGCCTCGCCTCCATAACTTTGAGATCTCGTTCTTCCATGAATTGAGACCGCTTCCATTCCTGAATCTTCTAATATTGTTGAAACTTCTACCGCATTTATAGATTCAAAGTCCCATCCTATCCTTATTTTACCGGTGACTGGTACCTGGCTCCCAACACCCTGTACGACTTCGGAAGCAACTTTTGCAAGTACTGGACAGTCCCTGAGAAGGGCAGACCCTCCATTCTTTGCTACCACCTTATTGACTGGGCAACCAAAATTAATGTCTATGAAATCAGGTTCTTTCCAATCGATTATTTTTTTGGCAGCTTCTGCCATTTTTTTTCCATCCGCACCAAATAATTGTACGCCGACTGGTCTTTGCTCGTCATCAAACTCAGTATATTTTCTTGTACGGTCATCTCTTCTTATAATGCCTTCAGAAGAGACAAATTCGGTGACCATTACGTCTGCTCCGAGTTTTTTGCATATCGAACGGAATACTCGATCAGTGACCCCAGCCATGGGTGCGAGATAAAGAGGAAAGTTTCCGTTTTTAAACCAGGGAAGCATATTATTATATTCATACTTTAATCCTGCCTTAATTCTTGGGCAAGTGATTGCATTACGTTGGTGGGTGGGCGTTGTTATTAAATGATGCGCACAAATGATGATGAGCTATTTTATTAAGCTGAATTCTCTTTTAAAAAATGGAAGAATCAAAAAAAATAGAAATAAAGGAGAAAATTCTCCAGCGTTCTGTTGAGATAGGTTCGAGAATCGTTGATCTTGAAGAGATTACAAAGCCAATATCGCCAGATAAAGGGCTTGGACGATTGACTAGGCTGGAGGCTTTACAGGATAAAAATGTTAATGAGGCAGCCCTAGAAAGGTTAAGAGATGAACAGGTTCGCCTTCAAAATGCTTTAGCCAATATTTATCTGCCGTCTTTTGGGGTTTGCCAAGGTTGTGGGAATGAGATTAGTTTTGATCGCCTTGAGGTGTTACCTGGCAGTACAATGTGTACTGTTTGCGCAGTATAAATTAGAAAACTTATGTCGAGTGAATTTGAGATATTGCTTTATTATCTATATGAAGAAATTCAGGATCCTGAATCTTTTGCCAGTAGCCAAAGGAGGCTCTGTGCAGAGAATGATATAAGGGGTAGAATTATCATTTCAAAAGAAGGTATTAATGGAACAGTTTCAGGAAACAAAGAGGCCACAGATAAATATAGAAAACAGACTCTTGATGATTTAGGTACTGATAGGATGCAATTCAAAGTAGACCCTTCAGAGGGCCATGCTTTCAAAAAGCTCTCGGTTAAAGTAAGGTCAGAAATTGTTTCGTTACAACTTGATAGTGAAGGTGATATAAACCCTAATAAGAAAACAGGTGAGCGATTAGATCCAGAGCAATTCTTGTCTGAGATGGAAAGTGGAGAAGTTATTGTTTTTGATGGGAGGAACAAATATGAATCTGATTTAGGAAAATTTAAAGGTGCGGTTTGCCCACCAGTTGACAATTTCAGAGAATTTCCTAAATGGATTAGAGAAAATTTTTCACATGCTAAAGACACAAGGGTTTTAACTTATTGCACTGGAGGAATTCGATGTGAAAAATTATCAGGATTTCTCTTGGAAGAAGGTTTTAAGTCAGTTGCACAACTCGATGGGGGAATAATAAATTATTCTAAGGATTCTAAGACTAAGGGCAAAAATTTTGATGGTGAATGCTATGTGTTTGATCAAAGGATTGGAGTTGAGGTGAATTCCGATAATCCTAAGATTATTTCCAGATGCATACACTGTGATCAGCCGAGTCAGCGCTACCGAAACTGTGGTTGGAAATCTTGCAATGATCAGATTTTCATCTGTGATTCATGTGAAGAGGAATTTGGCAAATTCTGTGGAGAGCAGTGCAGGTCTTCTTACAGGAAATTGAGCCCTCAAAAATCCGCAAAAACACTATAAATTGAGGGGTATTCAATAAAATTTTAATATTTCCATGGAGATATTCGAAATTTTGTTAATTTTGAGTCATTTTATTTCTTTCGAAATTGAAAATAAATAAGAAAAAATAGTATAATTTCCCTTGTGAAATTTTTCACAAGGTATTATAGGAAGTTAACGAAATCCTTAAATGGCCAATCTCTTCCCGCGTTGGACAAATTCAATACCTCTGCAAGTAATTGGTGCCCTAATTTTATTAGGTATCGGAGTGAGTGCTGCTGTCACATATTACTTTACTCCCAAGTACACGAGAGTGGGTTACCAACCTGATCAACCGGTCCCCTACGACCACAAATTACATGTTGGTCAATTGGGAATGGATTGTCGTTATTGCCATTCTTTTGTTGAAAATTCAGGTCATGCTAATGTCCCCACGGCTTCAACCTGTTGGAATTGTCACCAGAATGTTAAAACCGACAGTCCCAAGCTAGAGCCTGTGAGGAAAGCAATTGATAAGAATTACGAAAACTATACCGGTAAACCAGTGGAATGGGTTAGAATTCACCGATCTCCGGATTATGTCTATTTTGACCATTCGGCTCATGTTAATCGCGGAGTTAGCTGTGCTAGTTGTCATGGTGATGTAGGTGAAATGGTTGTTGTTCATCATGAAGAATCTCACAGTATGAGTTGGTGTTTAGATTGTCATAAGAATCCTGAAAAGCACATAAGACCTCTCAATGAAGTTTTTAACCTTAAGTGGAAGCCTGAAGATCTCTCAGTTGAAGATTTTAAATCATATATAACTGATCGATTTGGGGAAGATAACCAGGGCAAAATTGCAGATTTGGGTGATAAAGAAAAGCTTACACAAGAATTAATTGGCAGCACTTTGAAGGACCTTTGGCATATAAGACCTCCTTCTGGAAACAATTGTAGTGGATGTCATAGATAATAATAACTTCAACCCATTGATTTAAACTTAAGTGAAACACGTTTGGCAGCACCCAGAAGACCCATTAGGAGATAAGCGGATGTTCCGTAGTCTTGGTGAGTTGGAGAGTACTCCGTCCTTCGTAAGTAAACTTGAGAGAGAATTTCCTCGTGGGGCAGCTGAGTTTAATAGAGAAGAAGGAGAAGATTCGGTTTCCAGAAGAAGTTTCATGAAATACATGGGTGCCTCTACTGCTTTAGCTGGAATAGGTTTATCTAGCTGTAGGAGACCTGTCGGTAAAATACTTCCCTATGCCGATAGTGTTGAATGGATGGTCCCAGGTAAGGCAGTTTATTATGCCACTGCGATGCCTAGGCTTGGAGGAGCTACTCCTTTAATAGCTAAAGTTCATGAGGGTAGGCCAATCCATTTAATGGGTAATCCCTTGCATCCGGGCAGTTCTGGATGCGCTGACTCATTTGCTATTGCCTCTATTTTGGATTTTTATGATCCAGAAAGATCTAGAAGTTATAAAAAGGGGAGAGGTAAGTTTTCAAAAGTCGCGCCGGCTGAAGAGTTTTGGAACTTCATTGATTCTGAGAAGATTAAATGGGCTGAAAATCAGGGTAAGGGACTAGCTTTTCTCCATGGGGCTAATACTTCACCGACTTTAAATGGTCTAGCTAACCAACTTTTTGAAAGTTTGCCAGAGTCTGGTTTTTATGAATACGAGGCGGTTAGTCGTAGTGGTATGGACGAAGCCGCTGCTACTCTATTCGGTAAAGGTTCTATTGCTCGATATCGTTTGGATAAGGCACAAAGGATTTTGACGATAGGATGTGATTTTCTTGGAGTTGATAGAATTTCGGATGGTGCTACCAGTGAATTCTCGAAAGGTAGAAAAGTAGAGTCGATTTCTGGGAATGAGAAGATTGGCCCAATGAATAGGCTCTATACTATAGAGCATCAATACACTATAACTGGAGGAATGGCTGACCATAGAATGCCTCTGAAAGTTAGTCAGCATTTACCTCTTTTGATTCAGGTTGCTAAAAAGGTTGCAAAATTGACGGGCGATAAAAATTTAAAATCACTAGTTGAGCAGAAAGAATCGAATCTCTCCATTGATGATAAATGGAAAGAATGGATTGATGAAGCGGTAAAAGATTTAGTTGAAAATAAAGGCAAAAGTCTTGTGGTCGCGGGAACTAGGTACGAACAGCCAGTGCATTTACTGAGTCTGGCAATTAATAGTGCCCTTGGTAGCATAGGTTATGATAGCCCTGTTGAGATTATTGAAAGTTCTCCTTCCCTCTCTGGAAGTATTAACGAGCTCGCAGATGCAATTACCAAAGGCCAAATAAAGACACTCGTTATTAGTTCAGAAAGCGATCCTGTCTACAGTGCGCCATCAGAACTTAAATTTTCGAAATTATTAGACAAAGTTGAAACAGTTATTCATTTAGGTGTTCGTGATCTTTGTGCTTCTGCTCGTGCTGCAGATTGGCATATTCCTGGAGCTCATTTCCTAGAAAGTTGGAGTGACGTTAGGGCTTCTGATGGAACTTATTCTGTTATTCAACCCATGATTGCGCCTCTTTTTGAAGGTGTTTCAGAAACTGAATTTCTTCTTCGTCTTCTCAGTAATGAAGAGCCTTCGACAGGTAAAGATCCCTCCCAACTTGCGGTTAAAGCTACTCATTCTGTTGTTGCTGGAACAGATTCTGAGAATACTTGGAACACAACATTAAGGAATGGTTTTCTTAAGGACAGTAAATATACTGTGCTCGATTTAAAGCCTAATTATGCGGCTGCAATTAATGTAATCAATGAGGCCACTATTGAGATGGATGATGGCGGTTTTGAAGTTGTGTTTACAACTGACAGTAAAGTATGGGACGGGCGTCACATAAACAACGGGTGGTTACAGGAAATACCTGATCCAATCACAAGTTTAACATGGGATAATGCTGCTCTCGTTGGTATACCAACAATTAAAAAGTTGGCAAAAGCAAAGGGCCTTAATTGGGAAAATAAGGATTTAGTAATCGAGGATAAAGCTCGTCTCATTAAAGTAGTGATGGAAGATGGGCGTAGCAGCTACTTTCCATTGCTTCCCGCATATGGTCATGCTGGTGATTCAATCAGTATTTCATTGGGATATGGTCAACAAGGGGCAGGTTCAATTGCTGGGACACCCCAAAGTAATTCAATTTGGTCATACGAATCAGATACTGGTGAGACTACAGGATTCAACGTATACCCATTAAGGGATAGTGATACCAAATACTTTTCTAAGGTTAAGGATGTTGAACTGGTAATGGAAGAAGTAGACTTAAGGCCAGGATTAAAGACTAAGACATATCCCATAGCTATCACCCAAGAACATTTCTTGATGGAGGGTAGGGCTCTCTACCGTGACGGAACTAAAGAAGAATTTGATAAGGAGGTTAAGAAGTATGAGAAAGCTCATCAAGAGCATCCAGATCATGAGCACCTTTCATCTTTTCAAACTAGGGGTATGGATTCTCATATTCCTCCAAATCAACCTGTTTATCGAGGCCAAGATATCAAAAAGTTATCAGAGGATAAGGTTCAACAGTGGGGAATGACTGTTGATTTAAATTTATGCAATGGCTGCAATGCCTGCAATATTGCCTGTCAGTCTGAGAATAACATTCCAATCGTTGGTAAAGACCAAGTCATTGTAGGGCGTGAAATGCATTGGCTCCGCATGGATAGATACTTTGCACCGGACATGGAGAAGGATGATCATGATCATTATCACTCTGTAGATGATGAACTTGAAAACCCTCAATTCATGCCGCTACCAGTTTCATGTTCACAATGTGAGGCTGCACCGTGTGAAACGGTTTGTCCTGTAAATGCTACAGTCCACACCGAGGAAGGACTCAATGCCATGGCATATAATCGATGTATTGGAACACGTTATTGTGCCAATAACTGTCCACTTAAGGCAAGAAGATTTAATTTCTTCGACTACAACAAGAGACCACTTGACCAGCTTTACAAAGGGCCGTTATCCGATGAAGATAAGACAGGAGTTGCTCCATCTTTAAAATTACAAAAAAATCCTAATGTTACTGTAAGGATGCGGGGAGTAATGGAGAAGTGTACTTATTGTGTTCAGAGGATCCAAGAGGCAAAAATTAATCAAAAGAGAATCGCAAGAGACTCAAGTGACGTGAAGGTTCCTGATAGTGCATTAAAAGTCGCATGTCAGGCAGCATGTACTTCTGAAGCCATTATTTTTGGTGATATAACTGATAAGAATTCAAAAGTTTATAAAGCGAAGAAATCGACTAGGAATTATGAAACTCTTAAATATTTAGGTTTAAGACAAAGAACTACATACTTAGCGAGAATAAAGAACCCTAATAAGAAGATGCCCGGAGCTAAACAGGTGGGCACAGTAAGTAAAAAGTTTCACTAAAAATTATCATTAATGGAACCCCCAACCACATCAGATCCTTCAAGGCCAGTTCTCGCTAGAGAACCATTGGTCACTAATGGCCGTTCGATGAGTTGGATAACTAACAAGATTTGTGGGATAGTTGAAAATCGCCAACCTGCTTACTGGTGGTATTTGTTTATACCTTCTCTTATGTTGATGGGGCTTCTAGGCTATTGTCTAGCTTATCTTATTTCTACAGGAGTAGGAGTTTGGGGAAATAATCATCCAGTAGGTTGGGGATGGGCTATCACAAACTTTGTTTTCTGGATTGGTATTGGTCATGCGGGGACTTTGATCTCTGCAATTCTATTCTTAACGCGCCAAAAATGGAGAACAGCCGTTGCCAGAGCTGCTGAGGCCATGACTATTTTTGCCGTCATGTGCGCTGGGATATATCCTGCCCTTCATGTTGGCCGATTCTGGATGGTTTGGTTCTTAGCACCAGTCCCTAATGCTAATGGTATTTGGCAAAACTTTAAGTCACCTTTATTATGGGATGTTTTTGCAGTTTCTACATATTTCAGTGTTTCGCTCATGTTTTGGTTCGTGGGTCTTGTGCCTGATCTGGCTCTTCTTAGAGATCGCGCCAAAACTAAGATTAGAAGACTAGCTTATGGATTCTTTGCCCTCGGTTGGCGAGGAGGAAATCGTCAGTGGAGACATTATGAAATGGCTTACTTATTATTGGCTGCGCTCTCAACTCCTCTAGTGTTGTCAGTTCACTCTGTGGTTTCTTTCGACTTCGCAACTTCGGTGGTTCCGGGTTGGCATACAACAATTTTCCCTCCCTACTTTGTGGCTGGTGCTATTTTTGGCGGATTTGCTATGGTTTTAACCCTTATGATTCCTGCCCGTAAAATTTATGGATTACAAGATCTCATAACTGCGAAGCATATTGACAACATGGCCAAAATCATCCTCCTGACTGGTACGATTGTAGGTTACGCGTACATCATGGAGTTATTTATTGCCTGGTATGGAGGCAATAAGTATGAGCAAGCAGCCTTTGTGAATCGTACAACAGGTTATTATTGGTGGGCATATGCGGCGATGTTCTTTTGTAATGTTATATCGCCACAGGTTTTCTGGTTTAGATGGTGCCGACACAACCTGTGGGTCGTTATGGCGGTCTGTATGTGCGTGAATGCAGGCATGTGGTTTGAGCGGTTCGTTATTATTGTAACCTCAATAGCTCAGGATTTCATGCCTGGAGCTTGGGATTTTTATCATCCAAGTCGGGTAGAGATTTGGACATTCGTTGGCACGTTTGGCATGTTTATGGCTCTTTTTCTATTGTTTTTGAGATTTCTTCCTTGCATAGCAGTTTTCGAAGTTAAAGGAATTCTTCCTGAAAGTGATCCGCATTATTTGCCCCCTGAAACTTACACTCATGATGCTGAAGGAGATCAGCTTAATTATCTTTCGAAGAAAAAAACGACAACTGAAAAGTCTTTCGAAGAAAAAAACGACCAAAAAGAAAACGACCTGAATTAAAAAATCAAAGATTTAAAAATCTTGAAAACACTAAAAAGAGTACACGGCTACATTGCTGAATTTCAAACTGCTCGTGATGTTTATCATGCGGCTGAGGAATTGCGTGATGCTGGCTTTACCCGTTGGGATGTTCATTCACCATTCCCCATACACGGAATGGATGCAGCAATGGGGCTCTCTAAATCGTCACTTTCTTGGTTTGTCTTTGTAGGTGGCACGATGGGTACCTTAACAGCTTTTATTTTGCAGTACCTTACTCAAGTGGAAATTTATCCAACCATAGTTCAGGATAAGCCAGCTAGCATAACGACCCTGCCAGCTTTTTTTCCTGTTATGTTTGAACTAACGATACTTTTTTCTGCTTTAACCACCGTGTTCGGGAGTATGATCATGAACAGACTGCCTAGATGGAATCATCCTTTATTTGTTAGTAAGCAATTTAAGCAATTCTCGGACGACAAATTTTTTATCTGTATTGAAGCAAGGGATCCAAAGTTTTCCAAAGATGATACCGAAGAGATTCTCAAGTCAGTTGGAGGCAAAAACATTGAACTTATAGAAGACGAAATTTAATAAAATCATGCGTTATATCATCCTCGCGATAATTCTTGGCGGACTGCTCATAGTGGGCATGTTCGGTTCGCGTGGTCACAAATTCAAAGAAACTCCTGTAGAGTTATTTAACGATATGGACAGACAGGACAGGGTTAATGCGCAGAGTGTTTCAGATTTCTTTGCCGATGGAGTTGGTGCTCGAAAGCCTGTCGAGGGGACTTATCCGATAGGGTTTTCGATTCCAGAAGAACCATTTTCTGAGGGGGATGCAGTCATTGATGGTTTTTCTTTAAAAGGAACATACTTTAACTCTGGCCAGTTAGGTGATTTTTACGGTGAAGGTTTACCTAAAGAAATTAAATTGGATGAGGAATTCCTTGATAGAGGAAAACAGAGGTATGGTATTTTCTGTGCTGTTTGTCATGCTGATTCAGGTGACGGTAACGGTGTAGTTAGACCTTTCGGAAATGGAGGGCCGATCCCTATTGCTAACCTTCATGAGGCCAGATTTGCAGAGGGTTCTTATCCAAATGGGGAAATTTTTAGTGTGATTACTATGGGAAGAGGTCTAATGGGTGGTTATGGAGGAGCGATTCCTGCTAAAGATAGATGGGCAATAATTGCTTATGTTAGGGCATTGCAAAAGACTAAAATTAATGCCGAAAAATCTCCTCAAGATAATGCGCCTGTAAGCACCGAAAACAATACAATTACTAACTAAATTAATATTTTAAGATGGCAGACCATGGAGCAACTCTAACTGACTTACCCGCTGAAGGGGAAAGAGTTGATGTTTCGAAGTTTTCGAAAATTATTCGAGTCTCTGGGGTTGTAGGGTTATTATCTTTGATAGTTTGTTTAGCAATTATTGTTTTAGGAGGTGATAGTGAATTAAGAAAGGCATTTTCCTATTCATGGCTATTTGCTTGTTATTTCTTTTTCACCATAGCTGTTGGTGGGCTTTTTTGGGTTCTGTTGCATAACGTTTCTAACTCTGGTTGGGGTGTGGCTATACGAAGAGTCATGGAACATCTATCCAACATGCTTCCTTACGTATTCATTCTATTTATCCCAATACTGGTTTTCCAAGATCCTCGCGAAGCGCTCTATGAATGGATGTGGAAATTACGCGAGGCTGGTATCGCAGGTAAAGATCCCGAGTATTTACTCAAAAACAAGGCGCCATATCTCACTATGGGATTTTTCTATTTCAGGTTTTTTGCATATGCTGTATCTCTTTCTGGAATAGCATGGCTCATGCGTCGCTGGTCTGTTGGTCAAGATGAGACTGGGGACATTAGGCCGACCTTTTGGGCTCGACGAGCCAGTGCTGGCTTTGTTCCTGTGTTCGCTGTTTGTTCCACATTCATGGCTTTCGATCTTTTAATGGGATTGGATTGGCAGTGGTTTTCCACGATGTGGGGAGTTTATATTTTTGCCGGATCTGCACTTAGTTCTATGGCAGTTATTATCCTCACTATAACTTTCTTGCGTGGTAAGGGATTTATGAAAAAAGTGGTTACACTTGAGCACTACCACATCATGGGAAAATTCATGTTCGCCTTTACAGTGTTCTGGGCATATATCGCATTCAGTCAGTTTTTCCTCTACTGGTACGCAAATGTTACTGAGGAGACCAAATTTTATATCATTAGGAATACCGAGGGATGGTACTATCTTAGTATTTTTCTTGTATTTGGTCATTTTGTAATGCCATTTGCTTTCTTGCTCAGGCAGAAAGCTAAGAAAGACATGCGCCAGATTTGTGGTGCCGCTTGTTGGGTTCTTCTAGTTCATTTCATCGACATATACTGGATTATTATGCCCGAGAGAGGGCCGTCAATTACTCAAGGTTCACAGATTATAATCCCTTACGGAATAATTTTAGATATACTAGCATTTATTTGCGTGGGGAGTTGTATGCTTTGGGCTTATCTAAGATCAATTGGAAACTACAGTATTTATCCTTCTAGAGATCCAAGATTACTTGAATCTGCAAGACTTGTTAACTAATTATTTTTAATAAATTGAATAACGAAACAAACAGCTCGCCATTGCAAAGACTTGGAGTCTTCCTCTTTGGTTTATCAACTTTCGTAGGTTTTGGTATTATAGCATGGCTTGTTTTTCATTTTACTGGTGGTGACACAGACAGTAATTATGAAATGAAAAGTGCCGCAAGAGCGGAAAAAATTAAAGAAATTGCTGCTACTCAAGTAAATGGAATCGTCCCCACCAGTTCTGACCTTGAGACCTATATTGCTGTAAATTCTGAGGATAATGTTCCAAAAGCATCAAAAAAACCTGTTCCTGGAACTAAGGCCTTTGAAGAAAGAATGAAGGCCCAAGCTGCAGCAGCGGC
>TARA_B100001057_G_scaffold264337_1_pt1 | contig 11915 bp, 12 predicted proteins | sample TARA_B100001057 | Tara Oceans TARA_B100001057 (sample SAMEA2621839) | marine metagenome | biome: marine biome (ENVO:00000447); feature: surface water layer (ENVO:00002042); material: "saline water (ENVO:00002010), including plankton (ENVO:xxxxxxxx)" | depth 5 m | reverse complement strand
GAATTATCAACAAGAAATATTACAGTTAACAGCGTGGCACCTGGTTTTATACAATCTAACATGATTGATAAACTCAATGATGATCAAAAAAATGCAATTTTAACAAGAATTCCAATGAAAAAACTCGGCAATTCTATGGATATTGCAAAGGCAGTGGGTTTTTTATGCTCAGAAAATGCTAATTATATTACAGGTCAGACAATACATGTAAACGGAGGCTTGGCATTAATTTAATTATTTAAATATTTACTATAATGTGGTACGAACTTTTAAATTTATTACTAAGAGGTTTTTAAAATGAGCGATATAGAAGAAAGAGTAAAAAAAATTATAGTTGAGCACTTAGGCGTTGAAGAGACCAAGATTGAAAGTGACTCTAAATTTATTGACGACTTAGGAGCTGATAGTCTAGATACTGTTGAGCTTGTAATGGCTTTTGAAGAAGAATTTGGATGTGAAATACCAGATGATGCTGCAGAGAAAATAGTAACACTTAAGGATGCAGTTACATATTTAACTGCTAATTCAAACTAGTTTAAGAAATATTTCAATTGAGGCGAGTAGTAGTTACCGGTCTTGGAACAATAAACCCATTAGGTAATAGTGTAAATGCTTCTTGGGAAAATTTAATTAATTCAAAAAGTGGAATTTCTAAAATTACAAAATTTGATGTTAATGGTTTTCCATGTAAAATTGCTGGTTCGATAGAGGACTCAGAAATAAATGATGAAATAGTAAGCCTAAGAGATCAAAGAAAAATAGATAGATTCATAACATTAGGTTTAATAGCAGCTTTCGAAGCTATAAAGGACTCTGGTTTTATTTCTGAAAATGAGAATTCTTTTAGATCTGGAGTAATGGTTGGATCAGGAATAGGAGGACTTGATACCATTTATAAGAATGCTTCAATATTAGATAATCAAGGTATCAGAAAAATCTCGCCATTTTTTATTCCCTCGTCTTTAATAAATTTATTATCAGGTCATATTTCTATTAAGTATAAGCTTAAAGGACCAAACAGTTCTCCAGTAACAGCTTGTGCAACTGGTACTCACGCTATAGGTGACTCTTTTACATTAATAAAAAACAATAAAGCAGATTTAATGGTTTGTGGCGGGGCTGAAGCAGCAATATGTCCTTTGGGTATATCTGGTTTTTCTGCAGCCAGAGCCCTATGTGATACTTTTAATAATAGTCCTCAAAAAGGTTCAAGGCCATGGGATAAAGATAGATCAGGATTTGTTATGGGAGAGGGCGCTGGAGTTTTAGTATTGGAAGAATTAGAGCAAGCTAAAAAAAGGAATGCGAAAATTTATGGAGAGGTAAAGGGATATGGCATGTCAGGTGATGCCTATCATATCACAAAACCATCTGAAGATGGAAATGGCGGCTTCAGAGCTATGGAGATGGCTTTAAAAGAATCCTTATTAAACCCTGAGGAAATTGGATATGTGAACGCCCATGGAACATCAACTCAAGTAGGAGATGTGATTGAACTTTCAGCTGTTGAAAAACTATTTAATTCAAATAAAAATTTATTAATGAGTTCAAATAAATCAGCTATTGGGCATCTTTTAGGTGCTGCAGGTGCTGTAGAAGCAGTTTTTTCTTTTAAGTCTTTAGAGACAGGAGTCATCCCACCAACATTAAATTTAGATAATCCAAGCAATAATACAAAAATAAATCTTGTACCCCACCAAGCTATAACAGAAAAAGTTAATAATATAATTTCTAACTCATTTGGTTTTGGAGGCACCAATGCAAGTTTAATTTTTGGCTATTAAGAGCAGTAATTTTTGTATTGTCTTATCTTCTCCATCAGGTGCAGGTAAAACTTCCATTTCTAAAAAGTTATTAAAAATAGATCCTTTGATATCTTTATCAATATCTTGCACTACAAGACCAATCAGAAAAGGAGAAATTAATAATAAGGACTATATATTTTTATCTGAAAAAAAATTTATTGAAACTGAAAAAAATAAAGAATTTCTCGAACATGCAGAAGTATTTGGTTTTAGATATGGCACTTTAAAAAAAACAATTGATAGATTTTATAAAAAAAAAAGAGATGTATTATTTGATATAGATTGGCAAGGTTTTCAGCAATTAAAACAGTCTAATATGGAGGTAGTTGGGATTTTTATACTACCACCAAGTAAAAAAGAATTAATAAATAGACTAAAAATCAGAGGAAGAGATACAAATAAAGAAATGAAAAAAAGAATGAGTATGGTTCAGAATGAAATTTCACATTTTCCAGAATATGATTATGTTGTTATTAATAAAAATTTAAACTCTTGTGTAGAGCAAATCAAAAATATTATTCAGTCAGAAAGATTAAAGAGATCAAGACTAATTAATCTTACTAGTTTTGTAAATAAATTTAGAAATTAATAGCTCTAAATAGTTTAATTAATTCATCTAATTCTAAACTCTCAACCCTTAAATTTAGATTAAACTTTTCATTTAGCTCATATTTCTTTAAAATATTTCTTAATGATTTTCTTTTATGAGAAAATAATTTTCTTTTAAAAATAATAAACTCGTTTATCTCTTCTTTTTTTATTAGCCCCTTCTTCTTATTAAAAGTAAGGATGGAAGAATCTACCTTTGGGATTGGACGAAAACAATTTTTACTAATGTGAAAATTCAATTTAATATCGTAAAAACATTTAATTAATGAGTTTATTGAGTTTAATTTTTTATCAAGTAATCTTGCTGCAAATTCTTTTTGAAACATCAAAATTAATGTATCTGGAATTTTTTTTAATGTAGTTAATTTGATTAATATTTGAGAGGATATATTATATGGTAAATTAGAAATAACTAATTCGTATTTATTATCTAAATCAATATCAAGAATATTAGCATTTATTAATTTAATATTTTTCATATGGGAATATTTTTTACTAAGAAAAGCAGAAAGTTCTTTATCAATTTCAACTAAAGTTAAATTAGCTGGATCTTTTAAAATTATTTTGTCAGTTAATTTACCATCTCCAGGGCCTATTTCTAAAATTTTACATTTTTTTAAGATGATGAGTTGCGATATTTTATTAAGAATATTCTGATCAATTAAAAAGTTTTGACCAAATCTTTTCTTTAAAATAAAAGACATTTCAAATACGAAGTGTTATCTGCTATGAATTTATTTTTAATATCTTTAGCTGTTCCATGTGCTGGACTCAATCTTCTAAAGTTTAAACCAAGAGTAATATTTAAACTTTTTTTATTTAATATCTTAAAAGGTATTAGGGCTTGGTCGTGATACGTTGAAATAAATAGATTTTTCTTTTTTAAATTTATAAAAGCACTATCTGATGGAAAAGGACCCTTAATTTTATTAAATTTTTTTATTATTTTACTAATTATTAGATCTTCATTACCTATTGTGCCATTTTCGCTACAGTGTGGATTATAACATAAAAAATTTATATGATTAAAATTGAATTTATAAATTGGTTTTTTTAAATTATTAAATAGATTTTTAAGAAAACTATTAATTTTATTATAATTTATATATTTATAAATATTGTTTAAGTTTATATGAGTTGTAATAGGTATAATAGAGAATTTTTCTCCATGCATCATCATTATGGTTTTTTTCTTATTAATTGTACCTAGATACTCCGTCATTCCTGTGAAGCTAATTTCTTTTTTAAATAAAGATTTATCAATTGGCATAGTCACAAGATCATACCTAGTTTTATTTGCTAGGAGATTAGCTAATTTAATTTGATTTAAAATATTCAAAAACTTTTTACTACTTATGTTTTGAATATTAAAAACATTTAACTTATTTTTCTTATAATTAGTAAAATTTATGGGATCTAAAATTTCATTAATTACAATTTTGTTTTTTTTATAATACCTATTTTTCTCAATATCTTTTTTATTACATAAAACTATGTAGTAAACTTTATTTTTCAGATAACTAAACGACTTTAATAATACTTCAATATTTATTGAGTCTGTATCACCTAAAAAAACAAATTTTTTTTTAACTTTTTGCTCTTTCATATACAAATGCCTCAAAATCATCATTAGTTTGATTTTGAATATATTCTATAATAATATTTTCTAAATTTTTTGAAATTACGTTATCTATACAAACTTGATATTCTTTATCATTGATTGTAATTAGAATTTTATCAGTACTATTTTTTAAACTATCAATATAACTTTTGATAAATTCAATATTATTTTTGAGATCTAAAATTTCTTTGATTATTAAACAATTATTATTGCTAATAGGTAGATTTAGACTAACTAAACTATTAAATAAATTTTGTACTTCTTCAATATTTAAATTATTTTGAAAATAATTCACTGTAAACTCATCCCTAATTTTTAAAAATCTTATAAAATTTTTAACACTTTTATTATTTAAATTCTTATTACCAAATTGCATTTGTATTTGTTCATCTAATCTATCCATAAATTCAGAATTATTATTTTCTAAATTATTAATTAAATTTTCTATAAGGACTAAATCTTTCAATGCGCTTGCATCATTAATATTAAGACCATAATTATTTTCATAAAGTTCTTTATATGTCTTAATGTCAATGTTAGTTATTATTATATTATTTTTTTCATATAATACTTCAGAGTAAGTGTTTAAAGTTACAAAAATAAAATAAAATAAATATATAAATATTTTACCTACCATAATCAAATTCACCTGTTTCTCTAAAAAAAACATTACTTTTTTGTTCATATCCAAAAAAACCTAAATAATCCATATAAAAACTAATTTTTATTAATTTACTTGGTGAGGTGTTATAATTATCATTAAATCTTTCATCAACATATGATATCTCTAGTCTTGAGCATTCATCTAATAAACTAACTTTTAAAGTTTGAGTTAAAGGACTATAGTTATTCTTCAAGTCAAAATTTGAGCTTGATGACAATATAAGGTTTTCATTTATTTTTTTTTCTATCGTAGCATTTAAAGATTTTGTATCTGTAGATAGACCTTTGAATGATTTAGAATTTGTTTCATTATAATTAATCTCAAAATCAAATAAATTTGAGTATTGTAATAAATAATTCATTTCTTTTTTTTCAAGTTCTCTATTATCTAAACGAGCATCAACTTTTAAAAGTGCATTATTTAGCTTTGTTTTTGCTTCAATTGCATAATCAGAAAAATTTGAAGATTGATTTATTTGATTTGTATAATTTGTATTTTTATTCAAATCATAAGATTGATTTATATTAAATTCTATATCACTATCAATTAATTTAATGTTATTCTCTAGCCCATAAACTATTCTAGGAGAATTATCTTCTAAGTCACTCCCATAAAATCTACTATCTGAAAATTGATTTATATAGTTAAATGTTAAAGCTTTGCTATCCTCATTTATAATGTTTTCAGATAATAAATTTATATTTTGAATAAATTTAATTCTTGGTTTTATATTTTTGCTGAAATCATAATAGCCTTCTGATGATAAAATTATATTACTAGCAATAGCATCATCATTTAAATTAGGGTCATGCTTAAAATTATAACTTCCTAAATTATTTGTTAATTTAAATTTATTATAAACATTTAAATTATCTAGTTTGTAATTTGATAATATTGAATTATTTAATTTAAAATTAGAACTTTCAGATGGTTTACTTAAACTTGACTCATTCCTTTTCAAACTTGATAAATAAATGTCATTCTTAAAAGTCAATTTATTTTTTGTTAATTTTTGATTAGTATATTTTATAGATGGTGTAAGAGGTATTAATCCAGAATCTGTGTTATCTAATGCCTCTACAGTAGAAATTTCTGTTTTTAAATAGTCATCATCATACAAAACATTATAACTATCCAGTCTTATGTAAATATCTTCAAAGGTAGAGGGTATGGTATTAAAAGATCTTGTTGTTGATACACTATTTGTAATGAGAGCCTTATAACTTAAAACATGACTTTTAGTTAAAATTTGTTTTGATTCTATCTTTAGTGAACTATAAATATTTGAGTCATTACCAAATTTTTCATTATAGATATCTATATTAATATTCCCCCCTGAATTTTTTTGATTAATAAGAGTGTTTAATGAGTATTTGCCAAGAAAATTAAAGTTTTGATCTAAGATTATTTTTGGTCTAAATGTGATATCAGTATCTATCCTAATAGGAAGATAGTATGGGGTGATAACCCCAGAGTCTCCACCAATAGCAAATTCAATAGAGGGTGCTAAAAACCCTTTTTGTCTTGGAGCCTTAGTTCCATAGTGGGAAAAATAAGGTAAATAAAAAACTTTATAATCAGCAATCTGTAAAAATGAGTCATAATGATTAAACTTGTCTTTGATTATATCATACCTAGTCTCATCTATCCTCATTGACCAAGTAGGACAATTAAAAAAACCATCTAATTCACAAGGAGTTAAAAAATTATTATAAAATTTAACAGTATCATTAGATCTTATAGCTTTTTCTGAGTCAATTTTTAAATCATTATTATAAATATAACTCACATCAAAAGCCGTAAAATTATCTAAACTAGTATTTCCAACTAAGTCTCTACCACTTAAAATATTTAAGTCCTGATATAGATAAAAATTTCCAAAAACTTCAACTTTTTCATTATCGTAGTCAATGATACCTCTGTCTACAAGGATATTTGTATTATTAATATTTATTTTTGAATTTTCAGCTAACTCAATAATGTTTCTATCTTTATCGTATATTATGTTTGAAGTGTTTATGTATGTGTCGTTATTCGCACTAAGAACAGCTATTTGTCTTAAAATAAATATTAGTATTAAAATAAATATATAATTTTTATTCATATAAAATTGCTTTTAAAAAAAAAATACCAACTATCGCACTTGATAACATTTCAAATTCTACTTTGTATAAGCTTAAGGAATTATTAAAGATAAAAAAAGAGTAAATTAGTATTATTAAACAGGTAAATACTGGAACTTTAATACTCTGTTTTATACTTACAAAAGTTTTACTAAAAAAATATAAAAAGATATAATTGTAAAATAAAATAAAGAAAATTATCAAATTTATAAATCTTGTATCTATATTTAATCTATCTTTCCCAGTATTATTAATGGTGACTGTTTTTAGTAAATTTAAATCATTTAACTTAATATTTAGCAGTTCATTTTTTTTTATTTCCTTAATCAAATTATCGTTATATTCAGTATAGTTTCTTGCTATAAGTGTCTCATTTGTAAGTATTAAATCATCACTAAAAAGTGCAAATAAAATCTCTTTATTTACTATTTCATATGATCTGAATTCTATTTCCTTACCATCATTTAAATCGAAATTTTTTATTACACTAAATATTTTCCTATCTTCTAGATTATCTATAATTATTTTCGTTTTTAATTTTTTATCTCCTTTTGTCAAATTTGACTTACCATTTTCAATAATCATTGATATTTTATTTTTGTTTACTTCTAACAAAGAAAAAAAAACTATTATAGGTATAAAAAAAAACATTAATTTTTTAATATTTACATAGCTTTTTATTATTATAATTTCATTTTTTGATCTCAAGAAAATTATTAATAAGATAACTGATATAAAAAATATGAATGAAGGAACATAAATTAATATTTGTAAAGAATTTAAAAAACTTAAACTCAATATAATATTAAATAAATATTCTTCATCTAGATTTCCAATTAAAGAAAATATAAAAAAAATTATAAAACTAGATATGAGACATATGAATAAAGATAAGAAGTACTTTAAATAAAGTAAATTAATTATTTTCATTAAAATTTAATACAAAATAACTAAATATCGTAAGTATGAAAATGTTAATAATATAATAATAATATATATTAAATAAATTATTATTATTTAATAGAAATATTAAATAAGAATTAATGACTTGTATAACTAGAATACTCATAAATAGAATTATATAATACTTAAATATATTTTTTTTTGATACAAAAAGAAAAAATACTTTAAAAGAAATTATAATAATGACTAATGTTAAAAAATATTGATAAATTCTATTATGTCCTTGATAATAAAATTCTCTTTCTTTTTTATCTAGTAGTTGCAATGTATTAAAATGTTCCTTATCCATCATTAAAATTTCAATATTATTGTTCTCTAGACTGTAGATAAACTTATCAAAAATAGTTTTACTTTTTTCATTTTTATTAAAAATTATTCTTTCGCCATTGTTGAATATTATGTTGTAATTTTTTTTTTCGATTTCTATATTTGCATTTTCTGCAACAATGAATTGACCATCATTATGAATTAAAGCTTCTACATTATAAAATTTATTACTAGTCTGCTTCTCAAAAAAAATACTAACTTCTTCTTCAATATGAAATTCGTTTAAAGCCGGCACCCCAAGTTTCAAATTATTTCTAATTTCTAATTCTTGAATTTTATACTTGTGATAAAGTTTTACAGATAAGTATTCATTGTTTATAAAATAGAAAATAAATATTCCAGAGAATAATATTAAAAATAAAAATAAATTATTTTTTAAAGAAAAATATTGTTTTAAAATAATAATTTCATTACTGCTATTAAATTTATAATTTAAAAAAAAACTAGCTAAAATTAACAAAAAAGGCATGAGAGGGCTAATAAAACTAGGTAAAACTAAGAGTGTAGTTTTTATTACATCAAATAATTGAGTAGTAATTGAGTGTTGTAATTCTAAAATTCTTAAAATTTGTGATAACCATATTAAGCCTATGAATATTATAACATTTACTAAAATATATTTTAAATAAGTAAAAAATATGTATGATTTAGCCTCTCCAAACATGAAAGCACAATTTAACTTAATAAATTTATCTAATCAAAGTATTAAATTATTAGTTAATTTACATGATAAGAATTCTAATAAAAAAGGTTTATCTGATTATAGATATAACAAAGTAGTTATATTTAAATATTTAATAATTTTAAAAAATTCACAAGTCATACTTGATATTTACCCAGAAAATTTAAATAAGAATCATTTTAATAAAATTGTTTTAGGATCATTTCTTTATCAAATAGCTATAAAATATTCAGCCTCAGATATTAAAATTAATTCTAAAAATAAAATAGATTTAGAAAATTTAGTTTTTGGTTTTTTACAGAAAGACTTTATTTATTCAATATACAAAAACAAATCAAAAAAATCTAAGTATAAAACTACCTTCAGACTTTCAAAAAATTACTTAAGTTTATTAAACTCTATTAATTTTTTAAAAGAATTAGTCTCAGAACCAAGTAATATAATTTATCCTGCTTCTTTTGTTAAAAGAACACTCAGTGAATTAAATAAGAATAATATAAAAATCAAAACTTTAAACAGAGAGCAAATTAAAAAAATAGGTTTAAATTGCTTATTAGCTGTAAGCCAAGGAAGTAAAAGAGAACCAATGGTAATGGAATTTGCCAAGAATAATTTAAAAAAAAATGTTGATATATTGTTCGTTGGGAAGGGTGTTTGTTTTGATAGTGGAGGTATATCAATTAAACCTAGCGGAGGTATGGAGGATATGAAATGGGACATGGCAGGCTCAGCTGTTACAGTATCTATAATTAAATATCTAAGTGAAATTAAAACAAACTTTTCTTATGCTGGTATAGTGGGTTTGGTTGAAAATATGCCAAGTGGCAGTGCATACAAACCTGGCGATATAATTAAATCTTACAAAGGAATTAATGTTGAAGTTCTTAATACAGATGCTGAGGGTAGACTTGTATTAGCTGATATAATTAGTTATGGATGCGAAAGATATAAGCCTAAGATAGTAATAGATTTTGCAACTCTAACAGGAGCAATTATGGTAGCTTTAGGACAACACTATGCAGGATTATTTTGTAATGATGACACATTAGCAGATACTCTTTATGAATCTGGATTAAATACAAATGAAAAGGTTTGGAGAATGCCCTTACATGATGATTTTGACAAGGAACTTAATTCACCTTTTGTTGATTTAAAAAATATTGGAGCTGGAAGATATGGAGGATCAGTTACCGCTGCTCAATTTTTACAAAGATTTGTTCCAAAAGATACAAAATGGGCCCACCTTGATATTGCAGGAACAACATGGAAAAATGGTGGAGATATTATGAATAATAAAGGCTCAACAGGTTTCGGCTTGACATTAATAGCAGATTTTATAAATAAATATTTCAAAAATTAGGAGTTGATATGCAAAGAACATTTTCAATAATTAAACCCGATGCAGTAAAAAGAAATCTAATTGGACACATTAATCAAATAATTGAAAGTTCAGATTTAAAAATATTAGCCTCAAAGAAAATGTATTTAACTAAAAATCAAGCAGAAATATTTTATAAAGTACATAAAGAAAGACCTTTTTTTAATAGCTTGGTTGAGTATATGACCTCTGGCCCTGTTCAAGTTCAAGTTCTTGAAGGGGAAAACTCTGTAGATAAATATCGAAAAATAATGGGCACCACTAATCCAGCAGAAGCTGAAGAAGGAACTATTAGAAAGCTTTATGCTGAGTCTATTGAGGCAAATTCTGTGCACGGCAGTGACTCTGAAGAAAATGCTAAGATTGAAATTGGTTTCTTTTTTTCTGGATCCGAATTAGCTTAGTAAATAATTTATTAATTGTTTATATACAAACTTATGTTCTAAACTTTTATGCATAGATAAAAGTTCTGTTTCATCTTTAGTGCTAATTTTTCTAATTTTATTATAGATTGTTTTTCCTTCGTCTAGTTCATTAGAAACTTTGTGGATGGTAAAGCCATAGTTTTTCTCGTTATTTATCAACATCCTTTTTTGTGTCATTAGCCCTTTATAAGCAGGCAGTATGGAGGGATGGAGGTTTATAACATCAAAATTAGCGACAATTTCCTTTTCTATAATTTTCATATATCCTAATGAAAAGATAATATCTGAATTAAAAAAACTTTTTTTTTGTAATACTCTTTGATTTTCTTTTATCAAAACATTCTTATTAAATTTATTTAAAATAGATTTAATTTTTGGGCAAATTAAATTATTACTGATTACAGTTACGACTTCAAAATTTTTCTTTTTTGAATTTTTCTTTAAAATTTCTAGGAGATTAGACCCACCCCCAGATATTAAAAAAGAAATCTTTTTATAACTATTTAATTTCACCAATTAAATTAAATAATTTCCTTTTATTAAATCTTCTATAATTTTTTTTGTTTATAATTAATGTCATACCTATTCCACAATTGAATATTTCCATTAATTCGATATCAGAAATATTTATATTATCTTTTATAAAATCATACTCTTTGGGTAGAGTAGGAATATTCAAATCAAATTTTGTTCCTTTGGGAATGCTCCTTTTAAAATTGGAATGAATACCACCCCCTGTTATGTGGGAAAGTGTTTTAACATATCTTAAATCATTATTGTTAATTAACTGGTGATACAGGCGAGTGGGTTTCATTATAAGATCTGATAGTTTTTGTTTATTAAACTTTGCCTTTTTAATATTAATTTTATTTTTTTTAATAATATCTCTTATAAGAGAATATCCATTGGAGTGAAAACCATTTGATTTAATTCCAAATATAAGATCTCCTTTTGAAATTTTTAAAATTTTATGTTTTTCTTTAATGCCTACCAAGAAACCTGCTATATCAAAGTGATTACCTTGATACAAAGATGGCATTTCAGCAGTTTCACCTCCAATAAGTGAGCAATTAATTTTCTTACAAGCTTTCGTAATACTTTTTAAAATTTCGGTGTATTGTTTTGATTTAACTGAGCCACATGCAAAATAGTCTAAAAAAAATAGTGGTTTAGCTTTGTTGCACAACAAATCATTTGAACACATTGCAACTAAATCTTGGCCTATTCCATTGTATTTTTTAAGTTCAGAAGCTAATATTGCCTTAGTACCGACCCCATCTGTTGCTGCACATAATGTAACGTTTTGATTAATCTTATA
>TARA_B100001057_G_scaffold359342_1_pt1 | contig 11926 bp, 12 predicted proteins | sample TARA_B100001057 | Tara Oceans TARA_B100001057 (sample SAMEA2621839) | marine metagenome | biome: marine biome (ENVO:00000447); feature: surface water layer (ENVO:00002042); material: "saline water (ENVO:00002010), including plankton (ENVO:xxxxxxxx)" | depth 5 m | reverse complement strand
GCAGCATTTTCAGCAGGTAATCCAAAAGCATCCCAGCCCATTGGTTGGAGGACATTTTTTCCTTTCAGTCTTTGATACCTTGAAACCACATCGCCAATCGTATAGTTCCTTACATGTCCCATATGACATTGTCCTGAGGGATAAGGAAACATACTCAAACAATAAAATTTTTCTTTTTTCGGGTCAGGTTCGACTTCAAATGACTTATTTTTATCCCAATATTCTTGAGCTTTTTTTTCAATTAATAGAAAGTTATATTCAGTTTCTGACATTAGGAAATATTTAGAATTTCTTTAAGATAATTTATAGAAATATTTCCCTCAACAAAGTTTTTTTCATGAAAGATCTTATCGTGCAGATCGGCATTGGTATCAATTCCTTCAATATACATTTCTTCAAGAGCTACTCTCATTTTTCTAATAGCATCCAAACGGTCTTTTGAGTGCGAACAAATTTTAGCAACCAAAGCGTCGTAATATTGAGGGACTTTATATCCAGAATACAAATGCGAATCAGTTCTGATTCTAAATCCACCCGGAGGATGAAATTCTGTAACCAGACCTGGTGAAGGGACAAAGGTTTCAGAATGTTCAGCATTTATTCTGCATTCAATTGCATGTCCTCGACAATTTATTTCCTCTTGAGAAAATCTTATGTCTTCACCTGCTGCAATTTTTATTTGTAATTTTACTAGGTCGATCCCTGTAATCATTTCGGTAATAGTATGTTCTACCTGAAGACGAGTATTCATCTCAATAAAATAAAATTCTCCATTTTCGTAAAGGAATTCAAAAGTACCCAAGCCTTTATAATTTAGTTTTTTACAGGTATCCACTGAGACTTGTCTTATCTCTTCTAGTTTATCTTCAGGAATTCCAAAAGCAGGTGCTTCTTCAATAATTTTTTGATTTTTCCTTTGTATGGAACAATCTCTTTCAAAGAAATGAATGACGTTTCCTGAATTATCTGCTGCTATCTGAATTTCTACATGTCTTGGAGAGATAAGAAATTTTTCTAAATATATTTCATCGCTGCCAAAACTATTCAATGCCTCCCTTTGTGTAAGTTGCAACTTATCAAGTAAATCAGTTTCTTCTTCAACCACTTGGATACCTTTGCCACCTCCGCCAGCAGCAGCTTTAATGATCACTGGGTATCCAATTTTTTTTGCTATTTCTACTGTTTCTCTGTTGGTTGCTGAAATTCTTCCTGTCCCTGGAACACATTGCATGCCTGAATTAGCAACAGATTTTTTGGCTGAAATTTTGTTACCCATGATTTTGATACTCTCAGGATCTGGACCAATAAATGTATATCCACTTGCTTGCACTTGTTCAGCAAAGTGATCGTTTTCCGCTAAAAAACCCACTCCAGGATGAATTGCATCACTGTCCGTAACTTCACATGCACTGATTATAGCTGGGATATTTAGATAACTTTTAGCAGACTCTGCAGGACCAATGCAAACTGATTCATCAGCCATTTTTACATGTTTTAAGTTTTTATCTGCCTCGGAATAAATAGCAACTGTAGCAATTCCCATTTCTTTACAGGCCCTTAGAACCCTAAGAGCTACCTCTCCTCTGTTAGCAATGAGAATTTTTTTGAACATTTATTCTATAACAAATAAAGGTTGGCCAAATTCAACTGGTTCAGAATTTTCTATTAAAACTTGCTTGATAGAACCGGAAGAGTCCGCCTTTACTTCATTCATCATTTTCATAGCCTCAATGATACAAAGAACATCGCCTTCCGAAATTTTGTCACCAACCGCTACAAAGTCTTTTGCTCCTGGATTTGGCGCTGCATAAAAAGTTCCAACCATTGGAGAGTCAATGGTTTGTCCAGATATTGTTTCAGCTTCAGTTGATTGATTACTATCTGACTCCACAGAAAGATTATCTTTAACAGCTGTTGGTTGTGGAGCAGGAGCAACAATATTCGATGTTGTAACTTGTTCTTGAAGAGGAATGGAAATTGCTTTGACTAGCTTTACTGATTCTTCTCCTTCTTTAATTTCAATTTCATTGAGTTGTGACTCTTCTAACATTTCTATTAGTTTTTTAACTTTTCTAATATCCATAGTTTCTCCTTTTTAAAATCTTTCTATTGCCAGTTCTAGGGCAGCTTTGTATCCCTGCTTTCCAAAACCAGAAATTATGCCAACAGCTATATCAGAAAAATAAGACTTTTCTCTGAATGCTTCTCTATTAAAAATATTGCTTATATGAATTTCTATAAGCGGTATGTCTACCCCAAGAATCGCATCCCGGAGAGCAACACTTGTATGAGTAAAAGCTCCAGGATTAAACAAAATACATGTCACTTTTTCTTCTTTTCCTTCTTGAATTCTATCTACAAGTTCATGCTCTGCATTACTTTGAAAAGTTTTCAAATCAACTTCGCTTTCTTTTGCAACCTCAATTAATTCTTTTTCTATTTGTTCTAAGGTTTCTTCACCATAGATATCTGTTTCTCGATTACCAAGTAAATTGAGATTGGGACCATTCAGAAGAAGAAAGTTTTTCATTATTTAGATTTTAGACGAAATTTAGTCAATTTTCACAGAAGTTATCCTTTTTTTATTGTATTTTATAAAGATATTTTTCATTTTTCTGGGATAGCAAACCTTATTTTCATAACATCCTTGATAGTTTAATATTATTTTCTCGTTATTCTTAGAAGGAAATTTAATTTTAAAGTCAGAATCAACTATTTCAGATAAACCAAAAAATACATCTTTTTTTTCTTTCTTCTTTCCTTGAAACTGAAAATATATCTTTGAATCGTTAGAATCCTTTAAATTTATTTTATCCAAATATATATAAGTTTCAGGCACTAACTTAAAATTTACGAAAATGTTTTGATTTTTAAGTTCAGCAGAAAGTTTAAAAGCTTCATCGACAGTAGGAACAAAATTTTTTGAGTCAAATACTTGTGCATGACTTATTAGAGAAACAAAGCCAACTATAAATAATTTTTTTTTCATGTAATCTTCGTCATATGAATATTTTGGAAGTAAAAAATCTCTCCATTTATTTTAATACAAATAAAGATAATCAGATTCTAGCAGCCTCAAATATTTCCTTTTCCATAACTAAAGGTGAAACACTTTCCATTGTTGGAGAATCAGGTTCTGGAAAAAGTATCACAGGGTTATCTATTATGAAGTTACTTCCTTACCCTTTAGCCAGTCATGGAGTGGAAAGTAAAATTCTTTTTAAAGGTGAAGATATTCTTAAAAAATCTAAATTCCAGATGCGTAAATTGCGTGGTAAGAAAATATCGATGATTTTTCAGGAACCCATGACCTCTTTAAACCCCTTTTTGAAATGTGGAGAACAAATCAAAGAGAGCATCTTTTTCAATTCCATAAAATTTAATAAAAAAAATCGAGTTATGGATCTTTTAGATGAAGTCGAATTTGAAGATCCAAAAAAAATATACAACTCCTTTCCTCACCAAATTTCAGGAGGACAAAGACAAAGAGTCATGATTGCAATGGCTATTGCAAACGAACCAGATTTATTAATTGCCGACGAACCAACAACCGCACTGGATGTGAGTGTTGAACAAAGCTTATTAAAATTATTAAAAAAAATACAAAAAAAAATGGGGATGAGCATCATATTTATCTCTCACGATTTAAATATAGTAAGAAAAATATCGGATAGAGTTTTGGTCATGCAGAAAGGCAAGATTAAAGAAGAAAACTTAATGCGTGAGATTTTTCAAAATCCTAAAGATCCATATACGCAAAGACTAATAAATTCCTCTCCAGAACCTAAACAAGGAACTACTTTTAATAATGATGAAATTTTAAAAATTTCCTCATTGAATTTGACTTATTCAAAAAGGAATTTTATTGGCAGAAATTCTAATTTTTCTGCACTCAAGAATATAAATCTTTCTATTAAAAAAAATTCAGCACTTGGTTTAGTAGGCGAATCTGGATCAGGGAAGTCTTCGCTTGCAAGATCAATTTTAGGAATTGAAAAATTTTCGGGAGAGATATTCTACAATGACAAAAATATCTTAAATTACAATAATCAAGAAAAAAAACATTTCAAAAAAAATTGCCAGCTAGTCTTTCAAGATCCTTATAGCTCTCTTTCGCCAAGACAAAAAATATTCGAAATTGTCAAAGAGGGGCTTGATATCCATGAACCCTCTTTAACCTATCTTCAAAAAAAAGAGAAAGTTTTTAAAGTTTTAGAAGAAGTAAAAATGGACGTAACTTGTCTTACTAAATTTCCGCATGAGTTTTCTGGCGGTCAAAGACAGAGAATTGCTCTTGCAAAAGTTCTAATTTTAGAGCCAGAGCTTCTCATTCTAGATGAACCAACCTCAGCGCTTGATATTTCTATTCAAAAGGAAGTTATAAACCTTTTATTGGATTTACAGTCAAAGAGAGGACTGAGTTATTTGTTAATAAGTCATGATCTAAAAGTGATTAATGCTATTGCAGATGAAATTGTTGTTCTAAAGTCAGGTAAAATAGTTGAGAAAGGTAGGCGAGATGATATTTTCCAAAATGCTAAAGAGCAATATACAAAATCTTTAATTCAAGCAGCTTACAATTAATTTTTTAAATGACAAAAATAAACAAAAGAAAATATTCGGCTCCTTTAGTCGATGGACCCGAACAAGCTCCTTCAAGGTCAATGTTAAGAGCAGCTGGCTTTGAGGATGAAGATTTTAGAAAACCTCAAGTAGGTGTTGCTTCCACGTGGTCTAATGTAACTCCATGTAATATGCACATCAATGATCTTGCATCGTTGGTTTGCGATTCAATTGATCAAGAAGAGTTAAAAGCCGTATTATTTAATACCATCACAATTTCTGATGGAATTTCAATGGGTACCCTAGGAATGAGATATTCATTAGTTTCAAGGGAAGTTATTGCTGACTCAATCGAAACAGTGGTAGGTTGTCAGTCTTTTGATGGTGTTGTTGCAATCGGAGGTTGTGATAAAAACATGCCAGGCTGTTTAATTGGTTTGGCTCGATTAAATCGACCATCTATTTTTGTCTATGGCGGCTCAATTAAACCAGGGGCCAACCATACAGATTTAGTTACCGTGATGGAAGGAGTTGGAAGTTTTTCAAGCAATAAAATATCTGAAGAAGAACTAATTGCAATAGAAAAAACAGCTTTACCTGGGCCTGGTTCTTGTGGAGGAATGTATACCGCAAATACTATGGCTTCTGCGATTGAAGCTTTGGGTATGAGCTTACCTGGAAGTAGTTCACAAGACGCGGTTTCAACAGACAAACAAGAAGATTGCAGGAAAATTGGTAATGCAATCAATAATCTCCTTGAAAAGGATATCAAGCCCACAGATATCATGACCAGAAAAGCTTTTGAAAACGCTATTCGCGTTGTAATTGCTTTAGGCGGATCAACCAATGCTGTACTTCATTTGCTAGCAATGGCAAAAAGTGTAGAAATTCCTTTGAACATTGATGATTTTGAAGAAATTGGTAAAACCAGTCCATTATTGGCTGACTTAAGGCCTTCAGGGCATTTTCTTATGTCTGAGTTGAATGAAATTGGTGGCATTCAACCTTTGATGAAAACTCTTTTAGAAGCCAACCTTCTTCATGGCGATACTTTGACAGTAACTGGCAAAACCATGGCTGAAAATCTGAGTGATGTTAAGCCTTATCCGGTAAAGCAAAAAATCATAATGCCTTTAGATAAGCCCATCAAAAAAGATAGTCATTTAAAAATCTTAAGAGGAAACCTTGCTAGTGATGGAGCTGTTGCAAAAATTACTGGAAAAGAAGGACATAGTTTTTCAGGATCAGCTCGAGTATTTGATTCTGAAGAAGAAACTCTAGATGCCATTTATAGCTCTAAAATCCAAGAAGGCGATGTAATTGTTGTTAGATATGAAGGACCGGTTGGCGGACCAGGTATGAGAGAAATGCTCAAACCAACATCGGCAATTATGGGCCAAGGCCTTGGGGATAAAGTTGCTTTTATTACGGATGGAAGATTTTCTGGCGGCTCTCATGGTTTTGTGGTTGGTCATGTAACTCCCGAAGCCGCAAGAGGAGGCTTAATAGGTCTTTTAGAAGATGGCGATAAAATTACCATCGATGCTTTAAAAGGAACAATTGAGGCAGATATATCAGCAAAAGAAATCTCAAAAAGAAAGAAAAATTGGAAAAATCCTAAACCCATGCCTAAAAGAGGCGTTTTGGCTAAGTATGCCAAAACAGTTAAATCAGCTTCTGAAGGAGCGGTTACAGACTAAAAAAACTTGTTTTATTTCAATACATCCTCATAATAAAAATATGTCTAAACCCATCGAACTTACTGACGAAAATTTAGAAGAAACTCTTTCAAGCTCCTCAGTACCAGTGCTTGTAGACTATTGGGCTGAATGGTGCGGGCCTTGTAAAATGGTTGCACCAGTTTTGGAAGAGCTCGCAGCTGAACTTGACGGTAAATTAACCATTGGTAAGGTTGACGTAGATTCTAATAGGGATTCAGCTGCTAAACAAAACGTAATGAGCATACCTACTCTAATTTTGTTTAAAGACGGGCAAGCCATTGATCAGAGGATTGGAGCTTTAACAAAAAATCAACTCCAAGAATTTATTAACGAACATATTTAACTCTCAAAAAAGCTAGACTCACAATTTCTATAGTGGTACATTGCATTTCTACTTCCGGTAGAAACACTCATAACCTTTTAATTTATACAAACGTTTAAAAAATGCATTTAGGGGAACTTAAAGTTAAACCAGTCGAAGAATTACTCACTATTGCCGAAGGCATGGGTATTGAAAATTTGTCTCGCCAAAAAAAACAGGACGTCATTTTTAATATTTTAAAAACTCATTCCAACGGCGGAGAAGATATTGAAGGAGAAGGTGTTCTCGAAATTTTAAATGATGGGTTTGGATTTTTAAGATCACCATCATCTTCTTATCTTGCCGGCCCTGACGATATATACGTCTCGCCAAGTCAAATAAGAAGATTTGGTTTAAAAACAGGTGATTCGGTTTCCGGAAATATTAGACCTCCAAAAGATGGTGAAAGATATTTCGCCCTACTCAAAATAGATCAAATAAATTTTGAGCCTTCAGATAAAACAAAAAATAAAGTTGCTTTTGAAAATCTAACTCCGTTATTTCCAGAAGAAAGAATCATTATGGAATCAGGCAATGGTACTACTGAGGACCTCTCTGCAAGAATAATTGATTTGGTGTCACCCACAGGGAAAGGCCAAAGAGGATTGATTGTTTCACCTCCAAAAGCTGGTAAGACTCTTTTAATGCAATCAATTGCTCATTCAATTGAAAAAAACAGTCCTGAAAGTAAATTGATGGTATTACTTGTTGATGAAAGACCTGAGGAAGTTACTGACATGAGAAGATCTGTAAGAGGAGAAGTCGTTGCAAGTACTTTTGATGAGCCTCCTTCTCGACACGTACAAGTTGCAGAAATGGTGATTGCTAAAGCTAAGAGACTGGTTGAAAAAGGACATGACGTTATTATTTTGCTTGATTCAATTACCAGATTAGCCAGAGCTTATAATTCTACTCAAGCAGCCTCAGGTAAGATTTTAACAGGAGGGGTTGATGCAAATGCTCTGGAGAAACCTAAAAGATTTTTTGGGGCAGCAAGAAACATAGAAGGCGGTGGAAGTTTGACGATCATTGCAACTGCATTAATTGATACTGGTTCCAGAATGGATGAGGTAATTTTTGAAGAATTTAAAGGTACCGGTAACCAAGAAATTCATTTGGATAGATCTATCGCTGAAAAAAGAATATTTCCTGCAATCAATATCCGTAGGTCTGGGACAAGAAGAGAGGAACTTATTACTGACGATGCTGAACTTGCAAGGATTAACATCCTAAGAAAATTACTTCACGAAATGGAAGACATTGATGCCACTGACTGGTTAATTGATAAGTTAAGTAAGCATAAAACCAATAGTGAATTTTTCGATTCTATGAAGAAGGGTAAATAATCTCCGCTAGAACATAACTTTTTTTTCCTAAACTCTTTTCTTTTTTCAAATTTAAAGATTTTGGAATTTTAAAATCCAATTTTTTTTCAAATTCAAAATAAATTCTTCCGTTTTTTGATAAAAGTTCTTTTCTTAAGATAGTTGCAAGCAAATCATCAATTAAATTTTTATTAAAAGGCGGATCAATAAAGATTAAGTCATATTTGGTTTGAGAATTATTATTTTTTACCCAGTCCAAACACTCAGCACAGAAAAAATCACAATCTTCTTTTTCTGTCATTCCAATGTAAACGTTCTTTATTTTTTTCAGATATTCTTTATTTTGCTCGACAAAAGTTACCTTTTTTGCTCCTCTAGATAAGGCTTCCAAGCCCAATGCCCCTGTTCCAGAAAAAAGATCTAAACAATACATTTCATTTAAATCCTGTCCTAACCAATTAAATAAAGTTTCTTTTGCTCTATCTGGAGTTGGCCTTAAATCATCATTTAATTCAAAATGAATTTTTTTGCCTTTCCATTTTCCTCCAATAATTCTAATTTCGCCTTTTCCCCCTTTCTTCATTTCATTTATGATAATACATGACATAATCTGTTTTTAAATTTACCTGTTTATTTACTTTGAAAGATAAATTTCTAGAAGTTCTCAGAACGACGAAACAAAATGTTTTTGTTTTAGCTGCCGCAAATGGTGACCAACGGCATGCAATGACCGTTTCTTCAGTTTTTTCTGTATCTCTTGAGCCTATGTCTATGGCTGTTAGTGTCAATCAAAGTGCTAGCCTTCATGATCTTTTGAAGGTAGACAGTAAATTCTCTCTAAATCTATTAGCTGCAAATCAAGTGGATATCGCTGAAATATGTAGCGGTTCTGAAGAAGGGCAAATAAGATTTAATCATCCAGACTGGAATCTAGAAGAAGTTCCATATCTGCAAAGCGCACAATCAAATCTATTTTGCACGTGTAGAAAAATAGTACCTTTGTATTCTCATTCTTTAGTCATCGGTGAAGTAGATGATCTCTTTCATTCAGGAAAAATGAATCCACTTATATATCAAGATGGAAAATATGAAATTTAATAAAATATCATTTTTCATTATTTTATTATTCTCCGGGTTCATGGTTTCTTCTATTAATATTGATGGACAGTTAAATGAGCCAGAATGGCAGAAGGCACAATTGATTAGCGATTTTGTAACTGTCTATCCAAACGATAAATCAAAGCCAAAGTTTAAAACTGAAGTAAGAATATTTTCGGACGACAAAGGAATATATTTTGGTTTTAGGAATGAGCAACCCATCGAAACGCATACTCCTCTGAAGCATCCTAGAGATAAATGGTTTGTTGATGCTGATAGAAACTTCATCATGATAGATTTTGATGGTAATGCATCCGTTGGCTATGAATTTTCTGTTACTCTTGGCGATACTCTTAGAGACGCAGTTTGGACTAATGAGAATGAAATATCTGAAAGCTGGGATGCTATTTGGTACGCAAAAACTCATCAAACAGAAACTGCTTGGTTTTCTGAATTTTTTATCCCCTGGGAAGTAGCGCCTATGAATATAGTCGGGGGCGACAAGAGAGAAGTAAAAGTAACTTTTGTTAGAAGACATCATACTGAAAATAAGTTTTATAACTTTCCAGGACTTTGGGCAGAGCAATCCCCATTTTTATCAAAGTTCTCTCCAGTAAAACTCGATAATCCTAAAACTATAAAAACTTCCAGAGTAGATTACTTTCCGTATTTAAGTTTTACCAATAACTTTGTTGAAAATAATCGAAACATTAATTTTGGCGGAGAAATTTTTTGGGATATAAATTCTGAGTCAAAATTAGATGTTTCCTTCAATCCAGATTTTGGCCAAGTTGAAAGCGATGATTTGATCGTAAATTTTTCTGCAATCGAAACTTACTATGAAGACAAAAGACCTTTTTTTACTGAAAATCAAACTCTTTTTGAAATTACTGGCTGGAATCTCTACTTCATCAATACCAGAAGAATCGGCGGCATACCTGATAAATGCTCTCCAATTAATGAGACTTTAAAAGGCCAATGTAAAAATAGCCTTTCAGATTCTTCCGATATAGATCTGGCTTTGAGGTACTCTCAAAAGTCACAAGAAAACGAATTTGGATTTTTCTCTGCTTTTGAAGCCAATAGCGTTCATTCTTCTGGGAGAGACTATTTCGCAGGCAGATATCGTAGAAATATTTCTGAGGCTAACGGTAAGGTAGGCTATATGGTTACCGCAGTAGATAGGCCATCTATAGATAGAGAAGCCTATGTTCATACAGTTGATTTTGATTTCAAACCTTCCGCTCCTACTAGAGTTTATGGATGGTTAAGCCAAGCCAACATTAAAGATAATGAAAATGACACTGTAGGGACAGGAGCTCGCTTAGTAGTCACCAAGGGTTTTTCGGATCAATTATTTGTTCTTGGAGCAGTAAATTACTTGGATGAAGATTTTGATATCAATGACATGGGTTATATAGAGGAATATAACAAAATAAGTATAGGTGGATATCTCCAGTATATTCGTCCAATAAAAAATAAAGCTTCAAAAATTTCGCAAACTGTTTTCAAGGTTAACGGCGGACACAACAGATCTACCGAAGGCTATGGCAACGGTATTGGCTTTAATACGGAACTTGAATTGTTTATGCGCGACAATTCATATATCAATTTGAAGTGTAATTGTACTGTCAGAAGAGGTAAAAATTTCACCGAAACAAGAAGGTTTGCTTCAGCCCCTTATATTGAGAGTTTAGCAAACTACGACATTCAGCTAGCATATTACACTCCTAGAACAGACAGCATCAGACCGTACGTCAAATTTGGTTTGGCTACGGGTGGTTACCGAGTAAATGATCAGGATTCAGATTTACAGCATGAAACTTTTAACTTTGGCCTCGGTTTAATTTTAACCACTTCAAGTCAATTCAGAGCTTCACTTGATTTCTTTGAATTTCAAAAAGAAAACAATTGGGAAGTTTGGCAAGAGGAAAACCTATTTGGCTATTACGATAAGGAAATGGTTTCATCTGGGATAAATATAGATTGGTTTCCGGGAAATAATCAAGAATTCAGATTAAAAGCATTCATCTATGGAATAAAGGCAAACAATGCGAGGGCGTATAGGGTTAATTCCGGTGGTTACATGACCCCATCATCAGATGATATTAATCCTTTTCAACTTTCTGAAACTGCCTTTCAAATCAGATATAAATATGAATTTTCGCCATTATCTAATTTATATATTGTTTACACTCGAGGCGGAAAGTCTTCCGGTCTTTTGAGAGATTCTTTTGACGGTCTTTATTCCAATGCATGGAACGAACAAACTTTGGACAAATTTATTGTCAAAATTAGATACAAATTCTAAGTCTTACATTTTTTGCAAAATAAATTTCCTGAAGACAAGATAGATAAATTCCTTGGTAAATAATCTCCACAAGTCGTGCATTTCACTAGCTCTTTGTTTTCATTATCTAGGTCAATTTCTTTTTGTTTAAAAAGTCTTGCTAAGCCAGAAATAATTCCTAAAAAAGCAAGTACAACCAAGACTTTCAAGAACATGTCTAGGAGTTAGCAGCTGCTTTTTTTTCAGAAGTTTCGATAAACCTTTTTAAGATCTCAGCTGCTTGATTTTTTAATTCTTCTTTTCCCATAAGATCATAAGCTTGAACTTTAATCTCTAAAGCTTTTTGTACTACTTCAGAGTTTGGTAAATTTGAAATTATGTAATCTGCACGAGAAACAGCGGCAATATAAGCCTTTCTCTCAATATAAAACTCTGCAACTTCTATTTCTTGTTCAGCAATCAAACTTCTAAGAAACAACATTCTTCTTTTTGCGTCTTCAACGTATGAGCTTTCTGGAAATCTAGAAATAAATTCGGTCAATTCGTCAAAAGATTCTTTAGCCTTCGT
>TARA_B100001057_G_scaffold163762_1_pt1 | contig 11934 bp, 6 predicted proteins | sample TARA_B100001057 | Tara Oceans TARA_B100001057 (sample SAMEA2621839) | marine metagenome | biome: marine biome (ENVO:00000447); feature: surface water layer (ENVO:00002042); material: "saline water (ENVO:00002010), including plankton (ENVO:xxxxxxxx)" | depth 5 m | reverse complement strand
CAGTTCTAGTAATGCTACAAGCATCATTCTTACGAACTCATGCAGATGTTGATAAAGATGCATTACCAAATGTTGAAGAAGGTTTTCAAATTAATTTCTTCATAAAAGAACCCCATATTATAAACCCCTCTTCACTCTGCTTTGACAGAAAAGGACGACTATATGTTGGAGCGGGCCCTCAATACAGACATCCACAGGAAGATTCACCAACTGATTATATCAAAATACTCATCGATGCTGATAACGACGGTGTGGCCGAAACCGTAAAAACCTTCGCCGAGGGGTTAAATTGTGTACAGGCAATGGCATGGAAGGGTAATGAGCTTTGGGTTGCCAACGCACCAGAGCTTACTGTACTCCGCGACACTGATGGGGATGATATCGCTGATGAATATCAAATTATCTACACTGGTCTAAATAATCTTCGCCATAGTGTACACGGACTTAACTGGGGGCCTGACGGATGGCTCTACTTCACTATGGGTAATACTTGGGTAAAGCCAAGCGCGCCGAAACCAATTCGAGATCTACAAGGAATCAAGTCGGAGGATAAAACGCAATACCCGCTGACAAATGTCTATACGAAAGAAACTTATCCAAAAAGTTTCCATCCATTGAACAAAGATGAAAAAGAAGGCGGTATTTTCCGATGCCGACCCGGAGGTTATGGCCTTGAACTATTTGCTCGAGGCATGCGTAACCCTTGGGATATGTGTATGGATAGTGGGTTTAATTGGTTAGCCACCGATAACGATCCAGGTAGACCCGGAGAGCGAATTTTTATGCCAATTCGCCATGGTCACTACTCAATGCGCCATCCTTGGAAGTTCGACTGGATGGGCAAACACATCGCGGTTGCCCCTTCCTCAGATTTATTTCCAAGTGTGAGTGGCTCAGGTACTGGAGTGGCTTTTTACACTTCAGACCACTTCCCAGAGAAATACCGCAACAAGTACCTAATTGCTGACTGGACTAACAACTGTATATTTCTTTATAACCCAAAATGGGTTGGCGCTTTACAAATACCTGCAGAAAAAAAGAGCAAGATCATAGATGGCGGAACTACCCAAGGAGGTGATCTAGGATACAAGGGAGCTAAAGGTCGGTCACTCTTCAGACCAACCGATATAGAAATCGGTCCCGACGGCGCTCTCTACATTGCCGGCTGGGGATCAGTTTACGGAACTGAATATGTTCCCAATAAAAAATGGACAGCCGAAGAAAATGCTAAGTATCAAGGGCGCGTTTTCCGACTCATTCACAAAGAATCACCTCTCATTTCTCGAGAAAAATGGGATACAAAAAAACGTAATAAAATCTTAGAGAACTGGAGTTTTGATGAACTTCTTGAAGACCTAGGATCCAATGTTCACGTTTGGCGTGTACATGCTCAGGACGAGCTAATTCGCCGAGGTCATGCTGTCAGTCGTAAATTATTAATGGCAATAAAGTCTGGAATTTTGGACGAAACCCAAGCGACTTGGGCAATATGGGCGATAGGCCATATTGAAAAAAATCAGAGTGGAAATCATGATATCGAGAGTAGCATACAAAAACTTGCTAGCGACCAATGGCAAATCACAAAGAAAATTACGAATGAGGCAGACAAGCTTCATAAGCTAAATATTCGAATACAAGCTACTCGAATTCTAGGTGAAACCAAGATCACTTCGGCGGCTCCACTTCTACTCAAACTCTTAGAAGATCAAGAACCACGAATAAGATTAGCTGCAATGGGATCCCTTGATCTCATTGGCTGGGGAGATAACAGTAAAGCGATTCTTAATGCAGTTGCCTACGAAACTGAACGAGTAACCTATTATACCAACTGGCAGGTCATGCGCCGACAGATACCCAAAGATAAACGCTACGAACTATTAAAGGACGAGCGCTTTGGCATCCGACGAATGGCCGCTTTAAGTTTAATGGAGGATGGTGATCGAGAATTACAAAAGCGAGCAGATGAGTTTCTAGGTGATGCCTTAGCTGATGCAGGAAGTTTATCAAAAATACTAACTCTATCAACAGAGGAAAAAAATTTCCGTAATTCAACCTTAGTACGATTTACTTCTGCGAATCCTGGAGACATTTACTACACTCTTGACGGATCAGAACCCACTACAAAAAACTCTCTGAAAGCCAACAAGGAGTTAAAATTTGTTACGAGCGCGACTCTCAAAGCGGCTGTATTTAAGGACGGGAGAAGAATATCTGAGATTGAAACCCTAGAACTACATAAAATCAGTGACTCCGAATGGAAAGATCGACTCTTTGTACGAAGTATCCGTGGGAAAGGTTCCGCTAATTTGTATAGCGCCCAACTGGATGGCCTGCAAAGAGGCACTCTAGTATATGCAGATCGTAATTATACATTCACCGAAATTCCAGAAGCCCTGGCTGGAGCTACCCATATTCGTACTCATAACGAAGATAAAAGTAATAAAGAGTCGCAGTTTCTTACCTTCGAAACCAACTTACCAGCTACACTCTATTTTGCATACGACGACAGAACCAATCCAACTGAAAAACTCATATCAGGCATGAAGAGGACACCAATGAAAGTAGGAATGAGCAACGGTGAATCATTTTCCATTTATAGCTATGCAATACCAGCCGGTAAAGTCACGCTAAACGGCAACAAGTTTGGCGGTTCAGCTGGCGAATCAATGTATCAGGTATTTTTAACCAAAATCGGAAGCCAAAAAACCAACATAGCCGCAGCAAGTAATTCAATGGCTAAAACCAACCTGAAACACGGAGAAGAAATTTTCTTTGGGCGCGGCACATGTCTAGCCTGCCATCAAGTAAAAGGAAAAGGTGTACCGATTGGACCTGATCTCAATGGAATTAGCAAGCGACGCGACGCAGATTATGTCATTCGATCTATCCTCGTACCCGATGAATATATTGTTGAAGGGTTTCAGCAAACAAGTTTGGAATTGGAGGACAATCGTAAACTCTTTGGCATGATTCAAGAAGAAACTGCACAAGCATTGAAAATCTATCTACTCACAGGTAAACAGATATCCGTAGACACAAAAGATATCATAAAACGAAATGATGCCAAGAACTCTAGCATGCCTAGTAGCTTCTCCCATACTCTAAGCGCTCAAGATGTGGCAGATGTAACTGCTTGGATAATGGAACTAGAGTAATAAAAGTATTGAATAATTTACTAGAGAGTGTTTTTTAAATTCTTCAGCCGTTCCCTTATTTTCTGATCTAAATCTATGGCGAACCACCTCTTTGAGCCTTGCCCTTTTGAAATTACAGATATCTTTAAGTTGGTTTTTTCTTGATCATTTGGTTTTAATACATGCAGGAAAAAAAAGCCACCAGAATCCAAATCCGAGGACCAAGTAGGTAAATATATAAGTTTAATCCTTGGGTCTGATGATGACCAAATACTAGGACTTGTCGTTACATCAAACGCAACGGAGCCTATCCTATTCACATCCATCATAAACCCACCTGTTTCGGGCTCAGTTTTCCAACCCAGTCCTCCCGTAAAACACAGGACTATTTCTTTCTTGGCTTCATCGCTATTAAGAAGAAAATTCCATGAAATTCCAACCCCCCGCTTAGATTGGCGAATGAAGGACCTTTCAACAAAATCACCTGAAAAATTATGCCATTCAGTTCTCTCACCTTGTCCATTGATCATGCTCGCACTAACGGGTAATGCTAATTGAATGGATCTTTGTACCTCTTCTAAAATCTTCTTATCTTTTCCCAATTTAAGTTCACTCATCCAAGATGAAATCCTCTTGAAAGTAGCTGGCTCAGAGCTAGGAAAAGAATGAAAAGGTGCAATTTTTTGATTCTTCTTAGCTCCAAAATCTTCTTTCAGTAAGTCAGTTACAGCATTAACTACAGTATCCTCTACTTCAGGTAAATATGGACCCGGCAAACCATAATAAACTTGGGAAAACTCAGCTTCATATCCTCCTTCTTTTAATACTCTTTTAGATGGGATATATCCTGGCATATCATTTGACCAAGCGCTGATCCATAACCTTTTCCAATCCAGTTCAGCATTCAGACGAACCGAATAATCAACCACTACTTCACCAGCTAAAAAAACCATTGCTAATTGATCACCAAACTTCCAAGAATGTATGGGATATTCGACTTCTTCTCGAGTACCACCTACAGAGTCAATCTCGTTAAGCATCGCCTTTGCTAATTCACCTTGAAAGCCAGCCGCACTTTTCTGAGATTCCCAATGATTTCGAGGCAAAGATTTTACTAAAGGCAATTTAGCGACAGAATTTGTAATAGAAGTGACTCCAGGTAAGGGAATCATTTTTTTACCCAATAAATTCTTCACCTCCTTGGCAATAGTCGAACCATGAATTTTCGCATTTTCCAACCCTCCACTAGGTTGAGGGCCAACATCTGCCCCACACCCTATAGTCATTAAAGATAATGCAGATTTAAATTCACTCTCAATCATTTCATTAGCATAACCAGCCCAGTCACCACTGATATGGTTCCTTCCTCCAACGGTAGTACAATGACACGCATAATTTGACCAAACAACTCTGGCCTTCCCTTCTAAGTCACGGGCGACCATTACCGGTAGACTATGGTCTACAGGACCATTTCTTTGAAAACCAAAACCAGACCATTTACCATTTCTGATCACTCTTCGATTTCCACCAAATCTGACGTCTCCCCTGCTCCATGAAAGCTTCATGAGCTCCTGATTTTTGAGAGCCTCGATTACAATCGACTCCATTTTGTCGATCAATAATGAAGTGTATTTATCTATTCTTTTTTCTTGTTGAGGGCTTGTCCTTCCTGACCATAAAATTGGCGCATAACCTCTTAATGAAGGAGCATTGTGAGTATGAGTGGCTGAGACAACTAAGTTTTTTTCAGAAACTCCCAACTCCGCAATACGCTGAGCAAGCTTAGACCTTATTTCTTTAGTGATACCGCAATTGTCAACCACGACAAGAACTGCTGGATCATCTTTTCCAATAACTAAACACCTTGCCCATAACGAGGTGTCAACACCCTCATGCTCTTTAGTCCGACCTCCATAACCAGCTAATAAAACGGGAAAATTTGGAGTGATATCAGTTTTGGATGATCCAATAAATACACCCCTGAAATCATTACCTTGAGAGAATAGGCAAAAGCTCGAAAAACAAAAAAATACTAGAATACATAATATAGAGCTTCGACGCACTTTGAAATAATGAGTTATTTAGAAATATGCGTAAACATAAAAAAACCGGTCCCAAATTCATGAGACCGGTTTGTGAAATGATTTTAAAGAATCTAATTACTTTTTCTTGATGGCAGTGACAACAAATCTGTCTTTTGCCTTACCCATAGCAGCAACGGCTAATGCCTTGTTGATATCTTTCTTGGAAGAAGAAAAAGTTACTTTTTGGGTTTTTGGTTTATCTCCTTTGGAAATAACAATGTCAGTTGCACTGAACTTATCGGATAATGCCGCACGGACATATTTCTTACAGCCAGCTCAAGTAACCCCAGTCATCTGCGCAATGTACGCAGTAGTTTTCGCATCTTTGTCAGCTGCGGCTACAAAGCCGATACTGAGAGCAAAGACGCCCATCATAGCTATGAATAGATTTTTCATTTTTTAATATAGAATTCGAATTCTGGTAAATTCTAACTTAAAACGTCACAATTGTCACTGCAGTTTCTTAAAAAAAACACGAGATGTTAAGAAATGTTAAGTTTTTGTAAGGATATTTGGTTAAATCCTCAAAAAATACCAAAATTTAAGAGCTTTTATTATATTCAATTTCGAGATTCTTCAGATTTTTCGACATCGCATTTAAATAATCAAAGCCATTGGAAAGTTCCTCGGATGAAATATTCTCACAAGGTGAAAATTCGATACTTTTAAGACCAAAATTTTTTTCTAGAATTTCAGCAGAAGAATCAATCGGTCTTTCTTCCCATAACATAATTTTTACAGGGTCTTTTTTTAAAGCAACTTGGACTGATTTGATTTGTGATTCATTTAAGGGTTCAGAGGGATCAAAATCAAAGTTTGTTATCTTCCAGCCATATCTTCTAGCAATATAATTGTAAGCAGGATGAGAAGCATACAATGTGATTTTTCCCAGTGCTTCAAAGCGACCATTTAAATCTTCGAGTCCATTTATTAAAGTATTAAAATTTTGTTGGAAAATCTGTCTATGCTCTGGCCAGACATTCATCATTTTTTTAAATATTACCTCACTTTGCAATTTCGCTAAAACAGGGTCTAACCATGTATGACCATCAATACCCTCATGTGAGTGGGCTCCAGAGGGTCCGTGCCGATGACTTATACTATCTTCATATGTTACCAATTCTTCGTCAGGCAAATTTACACTTTTAATAGTTTTACCAAGAGGCAGGGTCACATAATTTGGCCACTTTTCAAAATTTGCTCCATTTAATATAATTAGTGATGCTGAATTGTATTGGATGATCTTTTCTCGGGATGGCTTCCAGTTCACAGGATCTTCGTTTTCAGGTAATGGACAAACTACAGGAACCAGTCCTCCAGCAATTTTTTCTGTAAAATACTGAGTAGGATAAAATGTTGTCATTATAATATCCTCAGTGGTTTGGGTGACCTCTTTGTTCTCACCATCAGGAGGCGAACAACCCAGCAACGCGATAATCAGAAAAAAAGTAATGATTAGTTTCATAGATAAAAAATAAAAAGCGATCCGCTATTGAACTCAAGGGAGTCAACGGATCGCTTTTTTAATTTTTAGTCCGATCTTCTCAATGCTAGTGCATCAAAGATCGGCTGTGATTAGCATTACTTGCTTGATTCAGCACTACTGCAGCATGAACCATCAGTTCCACAGCAGTTAGTAGTTGCACAAGAGCTAAATGAGAAAGCAACCATTGCAGCTGCTCCAATAAGAATAAGTGTTTTCTTAATACGAGTCATAATGATGCAAATATTAGACAGATTTTCAGGTCTATGCAATCAGAATTGCACACTCAAATCGTGTAATTATTTATGGTTATTAGAGGTATTGGCAGAAGTTATTAACTATTGCTCAATTCTTGGAGCCACTCTCGCGCAATCAACTCATGGCCTTGGGGCAATGGATGAACACCATCCCAAATCCATTGCTCCGGGCCCACCACCTTGGCTGCAGCATCAAATACTTCCTGAGTCTTCACGTGAACCGCCTTAAATTCCTTAGCTAAACTGGCTACAATTTTGCCCATACCCTCGATTTGAGTTCTACTTATATCCCATTCTCCTCCCTTGGTCATCCACCAACCCGATTTAAGAACAAAAGGGTCTAGGAGGACAATTCTAAGCTTTTCATTAGACTGTCGACTCTTATTTAATAATTCTCTATAATTAGCCTCCCAATTATCAAATGAGAACGTTTGCCCTTCTTTAACTTTTCTATCGTTCACTCCTACAAGGATACTCAAAAGATCGGGTTTCATATCAATCACGTCTTTCTGCCATCTTCTTTTGAGGTCAGTTATTCGATTTCCACTATTCCCTCTATTAAAGAATTCCAATTTTAATTGAGGAATATCAACTCCCAATCGAGAGGCTATTAGGTAAACATAACTATGGCCTAAATAATGATTACGGTCTTTTTCATTACGACCCCAATTCATATCAGTAATAGAATCGCCAATAAAAAGTAGCCGCTCTCCCTGAGAAAATTTTGGTAGCTTATATTCGTATCCATCAACTTTAGTTGATTTAACTGGTTCCGCATTAACCTGCGTAAGAGCTGTAGCTCCTCCACCTAGCATTAAGCTATTCCGAATAAAAAATCTTCTATCAAACATAGTTTATAAAATGATAATTGAGTGAACTTTATTTTTAAGGTTACTAGGGAATAAACACCCTGTATACCCTTAGAACTATTTGTTATAAATCCGAAGATAGGAACAATAAAATTTAATACTTATTAAAAAAATAAGGATCAATTATTTGGCTTCTTTTTTAATGACTCAAGCTTTGCTTTATAAGTTCTATGCTCCTTCCAGCTCAACTTTCCATCATTATTGCTATCAGACTCCGGATACTTCTCGAAGAATTTTGCCTTCCAAAATTCAGCATCTTTCTCAACGCTCCTCTCTTCAGCATCAAAGCTTTCAGAGGATATTCTCATAAGTAATTGAGTTCTAAAATCTTTAATTAAAGAGAGCCTCTCAGGATTACCTGCAATATTATTCCATTCTTTTGGGTCCTTAATGAGATTATAAAGTTCCTCCTTGCCATTAGAATATCGAATGTAACGCCATTGCGAACTCTTAAGAGAATAACTCTGCTCGTTAGGAATATACTCGTGAGCCCAATTATACATCGAGGTCAGCACTGAATCAGGACCACTCCACTTACCTTTCTTAGGCTCCTTTATTATTGGCAATAAACTATTCCCATCTAATGGGCGCCCCTTTGGACTTTTCATAGTTTCTTTCGGCAATCCACATAGATCAATCAATGTGGGATAAATATCAATGAGTGACACTGGAATCTCTGATAAACTGCCCGCATGAGAGTGCCCTGGAGAACGAATAATAAGAGGCACCCGGGTGCTCTCATTCCATAATGAGTTCTTGTACAAATAACCTTTCTCGCCCATGCCCCATCCATGATCGCTAGTAAAAACAATAATCGTATTATCCTTCAGTGAGGAGCCGTCTACAGCGTCTAATATATCACCAATTAGATCATCGATTGAGGCAATGCTCGCTAAATAGGCCTGGATAAATTTTTTTAAAGCTAGGCCTCTGTTTTCTTGAAATGCAGTTACCAAAGAATCATGCATCTTGATCCCTCTATCTCCTCCGCGGTCGTCTTTCTCTTCAGAATTCAATGTGTGTTTATAAGTGTCCTTGGAATCCTGTTTCCTGATCACAGGTAAAGCGATTGATTCTAATGGAAACATATCAAAGTACTTCTGAGGAACAATGAGAGGGGTATGGGGGCGAACGAAACCTACACCCATAAAAAATGGATGGGTTTTATTATTATTGGTGAGCGACTTTAATTTCTTTACCGCCCACTGTGCATTAAGTTCATCCCCTGTAGGATCCCTATCATTATCTGATAAATAACGAAGTTCTCTTTTATTTTTCCAGTTACCCGTTCGCCAAGTTAAAGGGTTCCCGTTCAACTTTGATTTTATTCCTTTAAGGTTTTTCAATGGACCAAACGAACCGTCTACCGGCCCAAAATCTTCACTGAATGGAGAAGGTACGTCAGGATGAGCAATGTCTTTTTCTCCACCATCATTTACAAAAGGCCCGTAATCAGAGGGGTAACCGTAGTCCTTCCATTCCTGTCTATCCCGACTGTGCATGACCTTACCAGTACCCAAGACATAATATTCATTCGTTCTAAAATGATCCATCATTGTACGAGAACTTTTTAATACCTCTATTTTATCCCAAGGCTCGAATCCATAGCATCCCGAGGTGTGAGGATAAAGTCCTGTCATCATGCTTGCACGGGACGGGTTACAAATCGGTATATTGCAGTGAGCATCAAGAAATGAAATTCCACTTCTCGTTAACCGATTAATGTTTGGTGTTCTCACCTGCGGGTGGCCGCCAAAACCCTCAACATAATCATTGAGATCATCACACATAATGAGGAGAACATTCATCTTTTTCTCCGCTCCAGTCATTGTGCCTAGAAAGAGAATAAAAAAAGGCAGGATACAAACTGACTGTAATTTGTGATGAAATTGAATCATGAGCCGAAAACAAATAGCATGGATGAAAACTTTCTTCCTTTAAAACCTATAAAATTTTAAGGCCAGAAACTCAAACGATGTAAAAAAATGAGCCCTCAGAATTGAGGGCTCATAAATTTAAATATATCTGAAGTTTATTTCTAAGCTCCTAATGAAGGGCCCTCGCCGGGAGCTGGAGGCTCAGGTAAAGTATCACCAGAACCTAATGGGTCAGGACCAAATCTGTTTGGGCCAGCCGTGCCTTTCGTTGCATGCCATACAATAAGAATAATTACTCCGATAATAGTAAATAAAATGAACCACCAAGCACCGGATTTATCGAGATCATGCAGTCTTCTCCATGTTAAAGCTAAACCAGGAATAAAAAGCGCCAATTGGGCTATAGAGGATAAAAGTCCGTTGCCTCCCATAGTTTGGCCTTCAATAAATGGGCTAGGTTCCGGCTGAATTATATATATGCCTAAAATTTCATCGATGAAACCGAGACCCATTCCAACTATAAAGCAAAATAAAATCCAATACCAATATTCCGACCGACTCGCGCGACCACTAAAATTAAAATAATTACTAAATCCCGACTTAATAGCTGATGTAAAACCCATAACATTATAATTAACAACTATTTATAACTCTATCAAATCAATAATAATGTTTTGTTAATCTATTAGGGTTTTTTCCTATAAATTCGCAAAAAAAGTCAAAAATACAAAAGATTTGAAAGCTTCGTTCTTTGCCTATTCTGTCTCTTAACATCTCTATTAAATGCCTAAGTGAAAATTCCGGCAATCGATACGAGTACATTTCCCCCAACCATGAAAGGGAGAATTCTAATAAAAAAATTAAATTGTGTGGCTTGTCACCACGAGCCTGAATTTCTTATATTATCAAAACAGTCACCTAGACTCTCAGAGGTCGGCTCAAGAGAGTTAAGTTGCCCGGCAACCTTGCCTTTACGACTTGGCTGGGAAAGTTCTGGGAGGGTTTAGATGGAGATGTTGAAAAGAGGCAGCAGGCCAAGTCAGTGGCTAGTTAGGCCATCCGGAATCTTTATACTTTTTAGACTTTTGAAGTTGTAGAGAGCTCTTATCCATACTCTAGAGGATCACGATCTAGTTGGGAATTTCGTTCAGCGTATAATAAGCAGTATCGTGCAATAGATTTAATCCCTTCGTACTCCTCAGTCCGGGCACTTTCAATTCATGTACATGTCCTTTAGTGAGCGGCGTGAGCTTAAGTCGGAGGCTCAAGCCATCAGACGCCACGGAAGCCACCTCGATCTCAGGATCAACGTTCTCCAGCTCGGGGCTACCATATCCTTTTGAGTAGCGGTAGGTGTATGCCGAACATGAAAATGACGCAGGCTTTGCTGAAGCAGGATCGATCGGCTGGGTAAAAGTGAGCTCGAAGCCGTCCGAACGGGCGCGCATCTGGTGAATCTCGAACGGTATTTTCCCGGTCCAATCGACCCGTTCTACGCTGTCGAGCTTGGTTCCCCAAGACCCCCAGCCCCGGTTGCTACCTCCTGTATACATCCTGCCTTCAGCGGTAACCATGAGACCAATGTTTCCCGAGCTGAAGCCCTTCAGGAAGTGAAACACTGCCCCCTGATACATCCCATTTACCTTTTCCAAGAATACCCGCTGAACTTGTCCATATGTCTGTTCGGCAACAAACATCTGCCCAGCAAACGGACCGAATTTTCCCTCGCTCAAATCGGGTTCGACCGCCGTCGGCGACTGTCCAACCTTGCCGTGGGGTAAAACGACTGCCGGGGGGACATATGTGGGGATACTCTTCCTAGCTTTCATGACCCTTCCATCGCCACTATAATTTGGCTCCGGAGGTCTTTCACCAATCACCCCCTCAGTGTGTTTGAAGTGGTAATTTCCATTGGGGTTACCTAAAAAGGAGCCAGGTTTAACCCACTTCAGCGAGCTGGAACCATTCCATGTACCCTGGTTGTCAGTGTAAAAAGCATCCCCTTTCAGATTAACCCCAATCCCCCCCGGAGAGCGCACACCACAAGCAACGGGAACTGCAGTGCCGTCCTTGTTGACCTTGATGACCCAACCACGGTAGAGTGCCTCGCTGGTGTAGGAGCCGGTCAGACAATGAACTGTCCAGATATTTCCATCCGGGTCAAAACGGGAACCAAAAGTGAACTCATGATAATCTCCACTGACCCCCCAGTCATCTGACACAGCCTCAT
>TARA_B100001057_G_scaffold125934_1_pt1 | contig 11936 bp, 11 predicted proteins | sample TARA_B100001057 | Tara Oceans TARA_B100001057 (sample SAMEA2621839) | marine metagenome | biome: marine biome (ENVO:00000447); feature: surface water layer (ENVO:00002042); material: "saline water (ENVO:00002010), including plankton (ENVO:xxxxxxxx)" | depth 5 m | reverse complement strand
TTTTTATTAGAATTTGCTGATTTAGCCTCAATTATTAAATACAAAATGTTCGATACTATTTGTCATGAACATTTAGAATATTACAGTAGTAAAGTAATTATAAATTTAGTTAAAGATAATGGATTGAGAGTTTTTGATATTAAGCAAAATCGTATAAATGGTAGTAGTAAACAGTATTTCATTTGTCACTTTAATTCTAAAATAAAATCTAAAAATAAAATTATAAAAAAAATTTTACTTGATGAGTCAAAATTAAAACTTAATAAAGTTTCATCATTTAGGCACTTTATTAAAAAAATTAATATTTTAAGAAATAAACTTAACAATACTTTAAAAACTATAAAAAGAAAGCAACTAAATATTCATTGTTATGGTGCTTCAACTAAAGGTAATGTTTTGTTACAATACTTTAAGATAGATTATAAAAAAATAAGTTTTGCAGCAGAACGCAATGAAAGCAAATATGGTTTAGTTACTCCTGGTTCTAAAATTAAGATTATTTCTGAAAAACTTTCTAGAGCTATGAAGCCAGAATATTATTTAGTTTTACCATGGCATTTTAAAAAGGAAATTTTAAAAAGAGAAATACAAACAAGAAAAAAAGGAACAAAATTTATATTTCCTCTACCAAAATTTGAAATTATTTAGATGTTATTTAACTTTTCAACTAAATCCTCAAAATGAGATTGAAAATAAAAATCAAAAGCATTCTCTCCATTGGGATAAACTAAAGGAAAATTTGGTCCTGACTCTAATAATCTTGGAACTTTTATGGCTTCAGCTAATGCATAACCGAATGATAAATTTCCAATAAATATTTTTGAATTTTTAATAACAGAAGCTAATTCAAGAAAATCATTTGACTCATAATATTCTAGATTATTTATTTGAGGCTTTAAATCATCAAATTCACTTTTCAATCCTATAAAAACTATCTTTTTGTATTTAGATAAAAATGAATAGTTAATGTTTTTGTTTTGCCTTCTTAAACTTCTCATGATTACTATATAATCTTTATATTTTTTGTGTCCTGGTACTTCTAAGTAATCTTTTGCTAAATCTGGAAATTGACCAGTTAAATGAAAATACCATCGTACTGAGTCTATATTAAAATTTATTGGCATTTCTCTAAAAAAATTTAAATCAATATCAATTTTTTCATTATTAAAGATTTTAACTTCTTGTATATATTTTTGATTTTTCAGAAGTGGTAATAATTTTTTTATAGACACTTCAGATAAATACACTTTACCAAATGGGTGATCATTTAAGGCTACATGTTTTGGTATTTCTTTACCTATTTGTAAAAACAATTTACAATTTTTACTTTTTGATAACTCTTTGATGACCGGCAAACTGTTAATAATATCACCTAAATGTCCATAATGAAGAAAGGATAAGTTTTTATTAAGTATAATCTTTTTTTTATTATTCTCAATTTTAGGTATAACAAAGTTTCTGTAATTTTTATCACTCTGTTTTTTTTTATTTCTAAAAATTTTTTTTAACAAACTTTTCACAATTAAAAAAATTTAATAACCCTCTTTCTCAACAAATTTTAAATCTGCTTGCACCATATCTTGAACTAGTTTTTTGAAATCATATTCTGGTTTCCATTTAAGCTCTCTTTTGGCCTTATTACAGTTTCCAAGAAGACTATCTACTTCAGATGGTCGATAAAGTTTTTTTTCACTTTTAACATATTTTTTATAATCTAAGTCGACAAGTTCAAATGCTAGTTTAGCAAAGTCTCTAACAGTATAATGTTTACCAGTGCTAATAACATAGTCTTCGGGTCTTTTTCTATTAAGCATTAACCACATAGCTTTTACGTAATCTTTTGCATGACCCCAATCACGACGAGAATTCATATTTCCTAATATCAATTTTTTTTGAAGGCCAAATTTTATTCTAGCAACACTATGAGTAATTTTTCTAGTTACAAACTCAAAACCTCTTCTAGGTGACTCATGATTAAATAAAATCCCACTACAACAAAACAAGTTATAGGCCTCTCTATAATTTCTTGTTAAATCAAACCCAGCAACTTTTGATATTCCATAAGTTGATCTTGGATAAAAAGGAGTTTTTTCAGTTTGTGGTATCTCTAAAACTTTTCCAAACATCTCGGAAGAACCTGCAAAATAAAATTTTGTTTTTGGAGAAAAATCTCTGATTGCTGACAAAATATAATGTGTGCCATTTATATTTGTGTTCATAGTGGAAAATTCATCTTTAAAAGCATAGTCAATGTAGCTTTGTGCGCCCAGATGATAGATTTCATCAGGTTTTATTCGTTGAATAATTTTTACAATACTTGCATAACTTTCTAAAGAAGCAGGATGTAGCGTAATTCTATCTAAAATATTTCTAAGTCTCCACAGCCTATGTGTCTTATCTTCTGCAGCAACTCTTCGGATTAAACCGTGCACTTGATAATTCTTTTTCAAAAGAAATTCTGATAAGTATGATCCGTCTTGTCCAGTGATACCAGTAATTAAGGCTTTTTTTCCCATTTTATTATTCCAATTTTTTTAATTTGATATCAAACTATATTAAAAATAGATTTTTTACTATATATAAATTATGTTGTTCCTCAAATATCAGTAATGATTATAAGTGTAAAAAATACCTCCAAAAAAAAATAATGTAAATGAAAAAAAATATTCAAAATTTCTATAAAAGAATAATATATTTTATATTTAAAATTTTTCACGGAAAAATTAAAGGTGTGGTCTCACTAGATAAAAATGATATTAAAGAAATAAATTTTGAGAATAAACATAAATATTTATTATATTTTTGTAAAAATAGCAGAATTTATACCGACACGATTCACAATACAGCAGTAATAAAAGACAACTATATAGTTAATGGTCCCTCTCTCCAATTTATAGACAACATAATAGTTACATGTGAAAAAAATAGCGTTATGCAAAAGGGAACACCGAGATTTAAAAAAAATTTAAACGGTAAGGTCTTTTCATTATTAACTGGAGGCGGAGGCAATTCAAACTACTTTCATTGGTTATTTGATGTTTTACCCAGAATAATTATATTAAGAAAAAAAATTAATTTAGAGGATGTAGATTACTTTCTATTTCCAGACACAAAACTTAAATTTCAAAAAGAGAGTCTAGATTTATTAGAAATTCCTGAAAAAAAAAGAATATCAAGCAAAAATTTTAGACATATATATGCTGATGAAATAATAAGCACTGATCATCCATGTGTTATTTTAAACGATCCATTAAAAGATAATGAAAATATTCCAATCTGGATTATAGAATTTTATAAAAATGAAATTAAGTCAAAAATTAAAATTAATAAGTCTCCCAAAAAAATCTATATTGATAGGGGAGACTCGAAATCAAATATTAAAAACTTAAGAACTATTACAAATGAAATGGAGGTTAAGAAATATTTATCTTCAAAGGGATTTGAAATTATAAAATTATCCGATTTAAGTTTTAGCAATCAAATTGATTTATTTCATAACGCAAATACTGTTGTAGGATTACATGGAGCGGGTTTATCTAATATATTATTTTGTCAACCAAAGACTAAAATTATTGAACTAAAACCTTCACATGTAGGTCCGATGTATCAAAAATTAGGAGAAAAACTGAATTTAAATTATTTAAATTTTACTAGCGACTCACAAAATATTAAATTGAATAGACCAAATCAGTTAGGAGATATCAATGTTGATTTAACTGAATTGGAGAAAAAATTAATAAATTAATCTTTTAAATAATAAAAATCTTATTTTATATATAAACTTTGACGCTTAATTTTAGCTTTGATATAACATTTTCTTAAGAATAATGGCGAGGTAGCTCAGTTGGTTAGAGCACAGGACTCATAAGCCTGGGGTCGGCGGTTCGAATCCGCCCCTCGCTACCATTTTAATATATGAAACTATCTGTTGTAATTATATCTTTTAGAAGTGAACATTTAATAAAAAAATTAATTATAAATATACCAAAAAAATATCAAATAATCGTAGTAGAAAATTCTAAATCAAAGTCAATAAAAAAGCTTGAAAAAAAATTTCAAAACGTAAAAGTGCTAATACCAAATGAGAACTTAGGTTATGCGAAAGGATTTAATTTTGCCTATAAATACTGTAAAAATAATTTTGTATTAACATTTACTCCAGATGTTCTGATTAATAATAAATTAATAGTTAGATTAGAAAAATTTTTGAAAAAATTCAATAATTTTACTTTACTAGCGCCAGTATACAAAAATCAAAAAATTTATAAAAACTACACTCCTTTCTCCAAAAAAGAAATTATTCAGAATAAATTTAAAAATTTTGAAATTCAAAAAGTAAAAGAAATTGATTGGTGTTTTTGTATTATTAATAAAAATAAAATTAAGGCTCAAAAAATATTAGACGAAAATTATTTTATGTATTTTGAAACAATAGACTATTGTAAAAAACTTATAAAAAAAAACCATAAATTTTATATAATTAAAGATTTAAAATTTGATCATTTAGGAACAAGTTCATCAAAAAAAAAATATAACAATGAAATTTTATTGAATCGAAATTGGCACTTTAGTTGGTCAAAATTTTATTTTTTTAAAAAACACAATAATTATTTTTATGCTTTAAAAAAAGTATTACCTAATATTTATCAAAACTTAATTGGAGTTTTATTCTCAATTTTAAAAATTAATATTTTGCAGTTTAGGCTTCATAAAGCGAGTTTATCAGGCGTATTAAATAGTATTTTTTTAAAAAAATCATTTTATAGGCCAAATATAAAATAATTATGAAAAATAATAATTTAGAAATGTTTTGTTTGACGCTTGAACCAGATCATTTGGATTACATAAAACAGTTAAATTATACTCCAGTAGGATTAGGTATAAAAAAATTTCCAGATAATTGTCTTAGTGACAAAACTGGAGAAAATATTTCTATGAAGAATAAGTTTTATGGAGAGTATACCTTTCATTATTGGCTTTGGAAAAATCATTTAAATAAACTTGATAAAGATTGGATTGGATTTTGTCAGTATAGAAAATTTTGGTCATTAAATTTCACGCCAAATGAAGAAATTAATTCTGATAATTTAATAGATAAAGCACTGAAGGAAATACCTAACGATCTAAGTAACTATGATGTAATTTTAGGTGATCCCTTTTTTGTAAATAAAAGAAAAGTAATGAAATTTATTAAAAAAGGTTTACCCTTAATAATTTCAAACCCTATGATCTTATTTAATAAAGATAAAAGAAATATTAAATTTCATTTTGATTTAATGCACGGAAGAAATAATTTAGATAAAGCTATAGATCTTTTAGATGAAACAAATCGTGATAATTTTAGAAATTTTGTAAACACTGAAGTATCCTTTAACCCTCATAATATGTTCATATGCAAATCAAAAAAATTATTACAATCATACTATGAGGAAATATTTCCATGGTTAAGAAATTGCGAAAAATTATTTGGATTTGATAAGCTTCAAGGCTACGATTTAACTAGAATTTACGGTTTTTTAGCAGAAAGGTTTATGTCTTATTGGTTTAAAAAAAATTCTAACTTTAAAGAGTTACCAATTTTATTTCATGATATTAGTGATCGCTTAAGATAATAATTTTTTTAAATATCTCGAATAATCACAGTTTCCGTAAAACTTAATACTTTCATTAATAATTCGCTTATTTATCCATTTATTGCCTAATGCAATTTCCTCTAAACAAGCAATTTTAAAACCTTGTCTTTTTTCGATAGTCGATACAAAAGAGGTGGCGTCATAATAATCATCTATTGATCCAGCATCTAACCAAGCACCTCCTCTACCTAAAAACTCCACACTTAATTTATTTTTTTTTCTATATTTATGTAAAAGATCAATAATTTCAAGTTCTTTTCTTTTTGATGGTTTAAGTGTTTTGCTTAATTTAACAACATTCTTATCAAAAAAATATAAGCCTGTTACAGCAAGATTAGATTTTGGTGATGAGGGTTTCTCTCTCAAGTTTATTATCTTTTTATTTTTTATTGTGGCAATTCCGTAAAGTTTTGGATTTTTAACAGGATGTAAAAATACTTTTGCACCATGTTTTAATTTAATAGCATTTTTTAATGTCTTGGTTAGGCTTTGAGCATAGAAAAAATTATCACCAAGAATTAAAGCTACTCCGTTATTACTTATAAACTTTTCTCCAATGATAAATGCTTCAGGTAAACCATTTGGACTTTTTTGTTCTTTGTATTGAATCCTTACACCAAAATTTTCACCATGTCTTAGAACTTTTTTAAATTGATTAACTTGACCCTTATTAACTATTATTAAAATATCTTTTATACCAGCAAGCATTAATATAGATAATGGATAATAAATTAGTGGCTTATCGTAAATTGGTAGTAATTGTTTGTTTACTGACTTTGTAATTGGACTCATTCTAGTTCCAAGACCACCTGCTAAAATAATTCCTTTTTTTATCATACTTTTAAGCCCATTCTTTTAACATAAAGCTTCTTAGAAATAGAGGTTATAAATTTTTTATTTTTTAAATACCATTCTATGGTCATATTTAATCCACTATTAAAATTTATCTTTGAATTCCACTTCATTTCGTTTTTGATTTTTTTACTATTCAAAGAATATCTAAAATCGTGACCTGGTCGATCTTTAACAAATTTTATTTTAACTTTTTTTCCGATCTTAAATCCTTTTTTTTTGAAGATATTTATAATATCTTTAACTATATTTATATTTTTAACATTAACATTTGAACCAACATTATAACTTTCACCAATTTTTCCTTTTTTAGAAATCCTAAATAAAGCATCACAATGATCAGTCACATAAATCCATTCTCTAGAGTTTTGACCCCTTGCATATATAGGTATTGGTTTGTTTGAAATAATATTTGAAATAATTTTTGGAATAAGTTTTTCTGGAAATTGATATGGACCATAATTATTACAACAATTTGATATTATTGCAGGCAGATTATAAGTTTTAACATAGGACTTAATTAAATGATCGGCGCTTGCTTTAGAGGCTGAATATGGAGAGCTAGGGTTATAAGGAAATTTTTCACTGGATTTTTGCTTTTTAATATCACCATAAACTTCATCTGTAGAAATATGTATTAATTTAATCTTTTTATTTTTTTTATTATGATCTTTAATAACTTCTAAAATATTAAAAACTCCAAGTATATTTGAATGTATAAATTGGTGAGGCGAGTCTATTGATCTGTCAACATGAGTTTCAGCAGCAAGATTAAAAATACATTCTGGATTGTATTTTTTAATTACTTTTTTTAGTTTTGTTTTATTATTAATATCAAACTTCAAAAATTTATAGTTATTTTTAGAAAGTTTTTTTTTGTTATAATTGTTAGAGGAGTAAGTTAATTTATCAATATTTATTACAAAATATTTTTTTTTGATTAAATAATGAACCAAATTACTACCTATAAACCCAGATCCACCCGTTACTATAATTTTTTTCATATTTGAATAAAGAATATTTAGTGTAATTGTGTTAAAATAAAGAATTATAATATAAAATCAATTAATAACATATAAAATGGTCAATAAGGATATTACTGCGATTATTACATCTTTCAGGAGTGAAAATAAGATACTAAAGTGTTTAAAATCTTTAGGAAATGACTTTGAAATTATTGTTATTGAAAATTCGAATGATAAAAAGTTAAAAAATAAATTAGAAAACGAATATCCTAATTTAAAATGTATTTTATCAGACAAAAATTTAGGTTATGCAAAAGGTAATAATTTAGGTCTTTCAATGGTCAAGTCAAAGTATGCCCTAATTATTAATCCTGATGCAGAGGTTCACAATCAAGCAATAAAAAACTTTTTTTTAGCTACTAAAGAAAAACCCAATTTTTCAATTATAGCACCTTATATACAAGAAGAAAAAAATAATTCTTTTTTTAAAAATACCAAAAAAAGAATATACGAAGTAAAAAGCGTAAAAGGTTTTGCGATGTTTTTAAATTTAGAACAATTTAAAGAATTAGGTTTTTTTGACGAAAACTTTTTTATTTATTTTGAAGAAATTGATTTATGTAAAAGGTTAATAAAAAAAGGAAAAAAAATATTTTTGGACACAAGTATAATTATTAATCACGCTGGCGGAACATCCCATGAGGATGCTATAAATTATGAAATGGAGAAATCCAGAAACTGGCATTGGATGTGGTCAACATTTTATTTCCACAAGAAACATTACGGTTATATAATCGCATTAATTAAAATTTTACCTAAGTTTTTATCAGCTTTATTTAAAACAGTTTTTTTTAAAATTATTTCAAATAACAAAAAAAAAGATATTTATTATTGTAGATTTGAAGGAATTTTAAATTCAATTTTGATGAGAAAGTCTTGGTACAGACCAAAAATATAATAAAGTTGATTTATATCAATTAAAATTATAAATACTTTGCAGTGAGTAAAAATCAATATAAAGTTCTTGTTACAGGAGTAGCTGGGTTTCTAGGATCTCATTTATCAGAACATCTTTCTTCACTAGGTCATAAAGTAATAGGAATAGACAATATGATTGGTGGTTATAAAGACAACATTCCAAAAGAAATAGAATTTCACGATATTGACTGTTGTGATTTCCAAAAAATACAAAAAATAATGAAAGGCGTAGAGATAGTTTACCATTGTGCTGCTACAGCACATGAGGGATTGTCAGTTTTTTCTCCTTATGAAATTACTAAAAATAATTACTTAGCTTCGGTCTCTATTTTTTCTGCTGCAGTAAATGAAAAAGTTAAAAGAATAATTTTCTGCTCATCTATGGCCAGATATGGATCTCAAAAATCTCCTTTTACAGAAAAAATGAAACCTCAACCAGTTGACCCATATGCAATATCAAAAGTTGCAGCAGAACAAGTTCTTATTAATTTGTGCGATCTAAACAAAATAGAATGGGTAATAGCAGTTCCTCACAATATCATTGGACCAAAACAAAAATATGATGATCCGTTTAGAAACGTTGTTTCAATAATGATCAACAGAATGTTACAAGGTAAAGCTCCAATAATTTATGGAGATGGAAAACAAACAAGATGTTTTTCATATATTGATGATTGTTTGTCTTGCATGATACCAATGTTAGATGAAAAAAAACTTAACAAACAGATTATTAATATAGGACCCGATGAAGAATTTGTTACAATAAATAAAGTAGCTGAACTTTGTTCCAACATAACAGGAGTAAATTTGCCTCCAATTTATAAAAAAGATAGACCACAAGAAGTTAAACATGCAACTTGTTCAGCTGACAAAGCTCGAGAACTTTTAAATTATAAAACTACAGTTACGCTTAAAGAAGGTATTGAAAAAACATTTCAATATATTAAAAAAAGAGGCGTCAAACCTTTTGAGTATCACATCAATATTGAAATTAATAACGATTTAACTCCTGAAACTTGGACAAAAAAAGAAATTTAGTGACCAGGAAATTCAATTAAACTCTCTGTAAAATAAGATTTTGATTTAAGAAGATTATTGCCAGGTAAATCAAATAAGTTTATTACGAAAATAAAGCCGGCAACAGACCCACCTGATAATTCAATGAGTTTTGCAGCTGCTTCAGCCGTTCCACCGGTCGCTATTAAATCATCTATTACTAAAATCTTTTCGTTTTTATTTATAGAGTCTTTATGTACTTCAATTGTAGCTTCACCGTACTCAAGTTTAAAATCCACTGAATATCTTTCAGCAGGTAGTTTATTAATTTTTCGCAAAAGCAATAGAGGCTTATTTAATAAATATGAAACTGCTGATGCAAATATAAATCCTCTTGATTCAATTGCTGAAATCTTATCGAACTCAATTTTTTTTGAAATTTCAATAATTTTATCAATGGTAAATTTGAAAGCCTCAGGATTTTTTATTAAGGTTGTTATATCTCTAAATAATATTCCTTTTTTTGGATAATCAGGGATAGATCTTATATATTTTTTTAAATCCATATTTAGCTTCAATATCTAACAAAAAAAGGCTAAACATTAAATAATGAAAAAAAGAATTCTTGGGATAATTGGTGGAAGTGGCCTTTATCAAATAGAAGGTTTAGAGAATATAAAGTGGAAAAAAGTAAGCACGTCATGGGGAGAACCCTCGGATAGAATTTTATCAGCTACATTAAATAAAAAAGAAGTTTATTTCATACCCAGGCATAAAAGAGGCCATAAAATAAGTCCATCAAATATAAACTTTAGAGCTAATATTGAAGCACTTAAAAAAATAGGAGTTACGGATATCGTTTCTGTTTCAGCTGTAGGATCTCTTCAAGAACATTTAACCCCAGGCTCTTTTGTAGTAGTTGATCAATTTATTGATCGAACATTCGCTAGAATTAAAACTTTTTTTGACAAAGAAATAGTAGCTCATGTTTCAATGGCTAAACCTACTAGCCCTGCTTTAATGAAGTGTTGTGAGTCTGCATTGGTAAAATGTCAAATACCTCATCAAGTTGGAGGAACATATCTAGTCATGGAGGGACCTCAATTTTCTAGTTTGGCTGAGTCAAAAATGTATAGATCATGGAAAGCTGATGTAATTGGAATGACAAATATGCCAGAAGCAAAATTAGCAAGAGAAGCTGAAATAAGATATTGCACTGTTGCAATGGTAACTGATTTTGATTGCTGGCATCCAGATCATGACGTGGTGGATGTTCCAACTGTTATAAAAACTCTCCAGCAGAATGCTTCAAATGCTCAAAATATGATTATTGAAATAATAAAAACCTTTGAGTCTTTTAATACAAAAGGAGATCCTGCTAACGACTGTTTAGATACTGCGATAATTACACCTAAAAAATTTCAAACTAAAAGTACTTCTAAAAAGTTAAAATATATTGCTGGAAGAGTTTTAAATAAAAAATGAAAATAGAAGGAAAAGAATATCGTACTATTTGGTTTGAAAATAATGTTGTAAAAATTATTGATCAAACAAAACTTCCACATAATTTTATGATTAAAAGTTTAAAAAATGTAAAAGAAGCAATTAACGCCATTAAAACTATGGAGGTACGAGGTGCACCTCTTATCGGGGCTACAGCAGCTTATGGATTAGTTTTGTCTATTATTGAAAAAAACGATTTATCCTTTTTAAAAAAATCGAGCGAAGACTTAATTGATTCAAGACCTACAGCAATAAATTTAAAATGGGCAGTAGACCGAATGATGAAAAAATTATCGGGAGTTAATGATAATGACGTTTTAAAAATGGCATTAGATGAGGCAAAGGCAATTATAGAGGAGGATGTTGAGTTTTGTAAAAATATAGGAATTAACGGGCTTAAGATTATTGAGGAAATATCTAAAAAGAAAAAAGACGTGGTAAACATTTTAACTCATTGTAATGCTGGATGGTTAGCCACAATAGACTGGGGCACAGCAACTTCACCAATTTATCATGCTCATAAAAAAGGAATTAAGATACATGTTTGGGTTGATGAGACAAGACCTAGAAATCAGGGAGCTAATTTAACCTCTTATGAACTAAACGAGGAAAAAATTCCTAATACTATTATCGCAGATAATACCGGAGGAATCTTAATGCAAAGAGGAAAGATTGATATGTGTATAGTTGGAACCGATAGGACTTTATCAAATGGAGATGTATGTAATAAGGTAGGCACTTATTTAAAAGCGTTGTCTGCAAAAGATAATAACGTCCCTTTTTATGTTGCATTGCCAAGTTCAACAATTGACTGGAATATTAAAGATCATACACAAATTCCTATAGAGGAAAGAAACACCGAGGAGTTATCACATGTAGAAGGCATTGATGAAGATAATAGAGTAAAAAAAGTAAGAATTTATCCAAAAAATAGTAAGTCATTAAACTTGGCTTTTGACGTCACACCCGCTAAATATATTTCAGGACTAATTACTGAAAAAGGGGTCTG
>TARA_B100001057_G_scaffold41653_1_pt1 | contig 11941 bp, 6 predicted proteins | sample TARA_B100001057 | Tara Oceans TARA_B100001057 (sample SAMEA2621839) | marine metagenome | biome: marine biome (ENVO:00000447); feature: surface water layer (ENVO:00002042); material: "saline water (ENVO:00002010), including plankton (ENVO:xxxxxxxx)" | depth 5 m | reverse complement strand
AAAATCATAGTTTTGGAATTGCTGATGCACTAGTAAGACAGTTCGGAGGAAAAAACAAATAAATGCCTAGTTTATTTGACATAGGAAAAAGTGGCCTTCAAGCTTACAGACAATCGTTGGCCGTTACTGGACAAAATATTGCCAACGTTAATACTGACGGCTATAAAAAAAGAGATGTAGCTTTAGAAGAAGTTTCAGGTGCTGGCGGTGGTGTTACAGAAATCTCTGATCAGACAGGTTTAGGTGTCAGAGTTGAACAAATCCGAAGAGCTTTTGATGAGTTTTTAATTGATAAAGCTCGCCAAGCTTCCTCAAGTTTTAAAAGTGCAGATACTTTTTCAGATGAGGTTAGAGACTTAGAAAATTTGTTGCTTCCAACAGATACGAATCTTAGTTCTTCAATTGGTGATTTTTTTAATTCACTGCAAGACATAGCAGCCTATCCAGATGATCAGGCTTCTAGAATTGTTGCAATTGAAAAAGGAAAAGATCTTGCATCCCAATTTAACATGTATTCAGACAGGATAGATAATTTAAAAAAACAGGTAATTGATAAAACTAAGAATGCTGTAACTTCAGTTAATCTTATATCTACCCAAATTTCAAATATTAACGCAAAAATACTTGCATCAGGTGTAGCAACAGGAGGATCTAATGCTTTGCTTGACCAAAGAGATCTTTTGCTCGATCAATTAGCTGAATTAACTCAGATTACTGTAAGATATGGAAGCAAGGGACAAGCTGAAGTTAGGTTAGGAAGTACTGGTTCAGGACCCATAATAATATCTGATACAGACAATCCAACAAAAGGACAAAATAGTACAACAATTATTGAAGTTTTGGAGCAAGGAGGAAGGTTACAACCTGTTGTTGGTATCAGTCAAGTTGCTACAAATCAGATTCAGGCGGGACTAATAAGTGGAATGGTAAATTCATATGCTCTTGCAGAGGACACACTTAAAGAAATTGATGCTCTAGCAACTCTTCTTTCACAAAAATTTAATGAAGTGAATCAAGCTGGGCTTGATTTAGATGGACAAAATGGTAAACAGATGTTTACTGTTTCTAGTCTTCAAGCAGTGGAAAACCCTACGAATAGATCTAGTGTTGGAGTTGCTGTTTTTGTAACTAATCCTCTTGAAATAAAAAGCGCTGAATATAATGTTATTTATCATGAAGATGAAGATTTGTGGAAACTATCATCCAATTCACTTGATAATGTTATTTCAGGAAGACAAACAATAACTGGTCAGGGTTTTAAAATTTCATTTTTTGGTGAACCACTTGATGGTGATGAGTTCTCAATAGTCCCAAGCAGTGCTTCCAAAGGAATGAGTTTTTTGTTAGAAAGACCTCAAGATTTTGCAGCAGGATCAAAAACACTAATTAGTTCAAGTTCGTCAAATACAGGGTCAGCTAACTTAGAAGAAATTTCTCCAATAAAATTTGAAGACAAAACTACAATACGAAATATTGATAATGTTTTTTCTAATGGATTGAGTCCAGTTACCTCTTCAAAACTTTCAACTGATGGTGGAGCTGCTATTATTAAAGCTGGTACTTCTTTTGTAAATTTAAGCTCGTATAAAGCTCAACCTGAAATACAATTTGGTATATCATCGTCTGATTTAAATTCTATAACATCAATAACAGTTACTATGGCAGACTCTAGTTCTGTAAGCGTCGATCTTACTGGAATTAAAACTCTTGAAGAATTAGCTGATGTACTTAATAGAAGTAGAGATGTTCAAGGCAATGCACATAGCTTTAGATCTATGGGTCTTTTTGCATCAGGAGGAGGCTCAAGTTTAACAATTGCTAGTAATAATAAAGAGTTTTCATCTGGAGCAATATCAGCATCTTCGACTATAAATGCTAACGTAGTTAACCCAACTGTTACCGAGGCGAGTAAATTACAAATCTTTACAAGAGAGGGTAGGCATATTGCAGGTAATGTTCTTTCAGATTCGGAAGTAGCACAGTTTTTAACAGAAGAAAATGGATTTAATAGATTTGCTGAATATAGAGCGGATTATCTGAATGGAACTGGTAATGAGAAATATAGAGGTATCGATGTTTCAAGATCTACAACAGGAGGAAACTTTATCATAAGTTACGGCGCTAATGGTACAGCCGCAAGTGCACAAAGACACGCTACAACGGTTCCAGCAAGTCATGTAACTGCAGCGTATACACTAACTGTAAACTCGACATCAACTACCAAGTCTAAAAACATTTCTGTTCCTATTGAATCATCAGCAGGCTTTGTTGCTCAGCTCATTAATGAAGAAGCAAAAACGCTTGGAATTGAGGCTACCGCTTCAACTAAGGTAAAACTGACTGCACCATCCTCCGATGGCACTATTTCGTTTAATCTTCTAAGTAAACCTGGTGTTGGAAACGATGCTGATATCACGGCTGCAATTCTTTCTACTGATCTAACAAATTTAGCTAATGCAATAAATAACTTTTCTGGAAGAACAGGCGTTGTTGCAAATCTTTCTTCAGATAAAAAACATATCGTTATGGAGAATGCAGAAGGTGATGACATCCAAATTTCAGCATTTAGTTCTCCAAACACAGTTGAGATGGAAGTATTAAAAAGCGACTTCTCATCATTTAGCTCCGCTATAACAGTTAATTTAGATAAGACTAACTTTACAGCTGCTCGATTTAGTGGCGAGCTAAAAATTTCGTCAGCTTCAGCTATTAGTACGTCAAATGATGGAGGTTCAACGACAGTTTCAGGAACACAAAATGCACTAAATGACGGTTTTTTAAACATCTCATCATCTAGTACTGGAGAAATAAAAACCATAAAACCTGTTCTTCTACAAGGAGACTTTTCAACGGGCCATCCTGAAGGTTCAAGTGCGTCAAGCTCCGTTCTATCTTACGGTTTAAAAATACCAGCTGATGGGAACGGCGCAGAATTTTCTTCAACAATTGACGTTTCATCGCTTGAAACTTTAACACCATCGCAACTTGCAAAAAAAATTGCTGATGGATTAAGAAGTAACAGTCCATCTGCAGAAATAATTGGAACAGCAGTCGATTCAATTCCTGAAGATGGAAGTAGTTTTAGAATTAATCATGATGGTTTAACATATACGCTCACAATGGAGAACGGAGAGATTGTCGTATCTGGTGGTGAAAAGGATTTGATAACAGCTTATTTTGAGGATCCTGATCCTATAACAATTAATACAACTGCATTAGGAGGAACAGACACCATTACATCAACTGAACATAACCTCAAAACTGGAGATGCAATTACATATAACGCAGCTGAAAAAGTAACTGTTGATACGACTAATTTTAGTTCGACAAACACAATTTCTGTTGCAAATGATTTCAGCGATAATGATCCAGTAGTTTATAAAAAGGGGGGTAGTTTTCCGATATCTGGCTTGATTGACGGTACAACCTATTTTGTTAAGAATAGAACTGCAACCAGTTTTCAGTTATCTGAAACCTCTGGAGGAAGTGTTATTACAATAACAGGAGGAACTGGTGGTAGCGTGTCAGACACATTTGCAAGCCCAAGAGGAGGGTTAGTAGATGGACAAACTTATTTTGTTGTTAAGGTTGATGATCATAATTTCAAATTAGCTAATAATTACACTCTTGCAACCAACAGCACTCCTTCGGTAATAACCATTGGTGCAAGCGGAGTAGGGGGTAATGCCTCAGATACATTTGACCCACAAAAAAATCTATATATATCTGCTGGTAAAACTATATCAGGTTCACAATTTTCATTTCCAGTTGATTCTACAAATGATGACAATGCAAAATTATTTGGTATGCAAAGTACAAATGTGAAAACAACAATTACTGGACTATCAGTCACTACACCAACTGCGAGCAATTCAACACATTTTCATTTAAAGATCAAAGATAATACCAACGTAATAGGTGTTTTTGTGAAAGCTAATTCAAAAACAATTAATACCACGGGTGTTGGAGGATCCTCGACAACTTTAACCTCAGCTGGACATGGTTTTAAAACTGGTGATAAAATTACTTATACAGCAGGTGGTACACAACTTAATGGGTTGACTAACGGAACTTCTTATTTTGCAAAAGTCGTTGATGCAAATACATTTAGTCTGGCATCTTCGTTTGCAAATGCAACCTCAGATACTTCTACGCTATTATCATTTGGAGGTGGAAATGGACATGCATCTGATACTTTTGCATCGGTTGTAGCGAGTGCATTACTGAACGATAATACTTCAACCCCTGCATCCGCAGTTGGAATATCTGCAGAAATAAATCAGGTAAGTGACACAAATGCACAAATCTCAATTATCAAAGAAGCTGATAAAAAGCAGATTGTAATTGACAGAGTTACATTTAGTGATTCTGCTACTGCAGAGGCTTACGGTTTTAAAACAAGTCAGTTGAATCTCAATGTATTAAATGATGAGATCAGGGTGCAGTCATTTTCCTCAGATGTTTCAGCGTCACATGCAGTTGATTTAGAAGTACCCTCAAATAGTATTAAGTCTTTGGTTGGAAATAATTTATCAATTTCAAATATTCCTTCAGAAGATTTAATTATTTTGATGACTGGAAATGGTTCAAAAAAGATTGCATCAAGTTATGGAGAAATTATTCCAAACATTAGAGATGAAGAATTTAAGGTTCAGATTGATTCAACAAACAATAAAAAAGTAGAAATATTAGATAGTGATACTGGGCATACGATTGCCTCAAGATTAATTCCAGATGATGGAATTATAAATGCAGTTGGAAAGTCACTGAGGTTAACTGGAGATGCAAAAGTTAAAGACTCATTTACAATTTTAAATAATAATGATGGTATTGGTGATAATAGAAATATACTTAAAATGATTGATCTTCAAAATTCAGATGTGAACGGTTTAAATTCAGGAAGTTTTCAAGATATATTTAATAAAACAGCAACTGATATTGGAGCAACTGTGAGAAGTAGTCAAATGGAAGCTCAAGATGCAAAGGCGAGTAAAGACGAAGCAATTGCACTTGAAGATGAGAGATCAGGTGTATCATTAGATGACGAAGCTTCCTCTTTGATTCAGTTTCAACAAGCATTCTCAGCTAATGCAAGAATTATTCAAACTGCGAGAGAGCTTTTTGATTCATTGATGAGGGTTGTCTCTAGATAATTGAAGTTGATAGGCACGGAAATTGCTAGGTTCACTATATGAAAATAAGTAACAAACTTTTTAATGACCAACAACTTGGTCAATTTTCCAAAAATATGGAAAAGATTCAAAAAATTCAAGATAAAATTTCATCTGGAAAAAATATAATTTTTGCATCTGATGATCCGGTCGGAGCAGTTCAGTTATCAGGAATGAAAGATAACCTAAGTAGGGTAGGACGTTTTATTGAAAACTCTAATATTGCACTGGACAGACTTCATCTTATGGATGCAACTATGGAAGCAATTAATACTGTTTTTATAAGAGCTAAAGAACTTGCCGTTCAGGCCTCAAATGACATTTATGGTGTTATGGATAGAGAGGCAATAGCAATAGAATTTGATGAAATGAAAAAAGAGTTGGTGACATTGGCTAATACCCAAGATTCAACTGGTACATTTATTTATGCAGGTTTTAAAACAAAAACTAGTCCTTTTAAAATAAATGCAGACGGAGCTGTTGAGTATAAGGGTGACAGGGGTGTTTTGAATCTACAGGTAACTGAATCTAGACTCATAGAAACTTCAATCGATGGCAGCACTGTATTTCAGGATATAGTTACGTCTGAGGGCGTATCCACAGATTTATTTGCTTCATTAGATAATATCAGTAGATCGATAAGGACAGCAGCAGGTGGTGTTGAGGAGGCCAAGGCTGAAGGTATAGCAAAAATTTCACTGACGAATGCAAATCCAGGAACTTATTCATTTACTATCAATTCTGGTGATAAATCATCAGATTTTTCTTTGGATATTACAGGTGATGACTTAAGTGACGTTGCAACTGCAATTAACGGGGCTAATTTAGATATTACTGCAACACTCGAAGATTCAAATAAAACTTTAAAGCTTGTGAACTCTCTTGGTCAGGATATAGATTTTGGAAATTTACAAATAACAGGTATTGACAAAGCTCAAGTCACCCCAACATCATTTTTCTCTTTTCAAGCGGTTGATGCAGCAGGAAACAGTTTGTCAAATGAACAAACTATATACGATAAGGATCAAACTATCGCTAGTCGATTAGATGAAATTGTAACAATACATAGTCATGTTTCAAATCAAAGAGCAAAAGTTGGAGCACGAATGAATAGTGCTGAGAGACTCAGAGATATATTAGAAGAAAGGCAAATTTTGATTAATCAAGATGTAAGTGATTTACAAGATGCTGATCTTGCAACACTTGTAACTAGTCTTCAATCACAACTAACAAGCCAAGAGGCTTCTCAGAAAGCTTTCATAAATATTTCTAAACTTAATTTATTTGATTTTCTTGGATGATCAAATAAAATCGTCAATTGAAGGTTCTTTTTTTACGATTTCACCTAATTCATGAAGATCTTCTTCTTTTGAAATATCCCATCCCGCAGGGGCCTTTTCAAAGTGTCCTGATCTCATAGAAAAGCAATAAGCTTTAAAAGTTTTCACGGATTTATTACTATTATATTTTCTCTCTTTATCTCCTTTTAGAGCGTTCTTGAATATTCCTTTAATTGTTCTTTCACTTCTTCCATCGAATTTGAATCTGTAGTAAATATAATTGATAGCTAACTCATGTGCTTCAAACATCGGATTTTTTCTCTCCGAAATGAATCTTAAAATTTCTTCAGCTGGACCTGCCAACTCTACGTCCTCCACAGTTTTGTAATGAATTGACATTGCATCTGCATAATTCTTTGAAACCATATCGAGGGAAAGCTGTTTTACTAAAAAGTCTTTGACAGCCAATCCAACACAAATATCGTACACAAACTCAGGACAAAATAACTTTTCACTCATATTTAAAATACTTACTTAAAGGTAATTATACAATAAAACCGAATATTTCAATTAAAAATTGAATAATTAATATAAAACTTAACAAATTCTCACAGTGTCGTTTCTTAATGTGTCAATAAAAAAAGTTAATGGAATAATAAGGAGAATTTAATATGACAATGCTTTCTAATTACAGTAGTGCCTCACTTAATGCAGTTAGTGCTTCTGTAAAGACAAAGAGGCTAATGATGGCCTCCCTAGATAGATTATCTACAGGCAAAAGAACAATAAATGGAAACGATCCTGGGGGAACTGCAGTTGCAAGTAACATAACTACTCAGGCTAGAAGTGCAAGCGTAGCTGCGAGAAATGCTGAGGATGGAATCTCATATCTACATGCTGCTGAGGGTGTGTTAATGGAATTAGCAACCTTGAACACACGATTAAGAGAATTAGCGGTTCAGAAGAAAAACGGAATATTGTCAACAGCTGATAAAGCAGCAATTGAATCAGAGGAAAATGAGATTATAAATGCTGCAGACAAAATAGCAGAGGTAAAATTTAATGACAGAGAATTATTATCTACGTTTGTTTTAGCAATTAATAATGCTGGAACATTATCACAAATGGGAGCGGTTTACAAACCAACCTTTCAAAGTGGTGTTTCAAATGTTGACACGCAGTCAGCATTAATACAAAAGTCTTTGGGGCAAGTTGCTGCGGGAATTAATGCGTTAAAAGGGCATCAAAGTAATATGCATTCATTAGCTGCCAACGCACGAGCTGCTGCTTCAAGAATACAGGATACGGATTTTGCTCAGGAATCTGCAAGCCTAGCTCAAAGTAGTATCCTAAATAAATCCGCTTTAGCAATGGTAGCACAAGCTAACAATGCTATGGCTAATATTTTAACTTTACTTAACTAATTCATAAAAAAGGAGAAAAAATATGACATCTGTAAGTAACGCTGCTGTTGGCTCTTTTCTAGCTGGAAACGCTGCAGCAAAAGCAAGACACGGTATGAATGAAGCGATTGCTCGTTTATCAACTGGTGTAAGAGCTATGTATGGGGGTGATGCCGGTGGCGCATCTGCTGCAATAGCAATTAGAGCCGATGGTAAAAGTGCCATGATTGCAGCTCGTAACATCGAAGACGGTATTTCGTTTTTACAAGCTGGTGAGTCTTTATTATTAGAACTGGCTGCTTTGAATACAAGACTAAGAGAACTCAGAGTTCAAGCTCTGAACGCTGATACTCTTTCTACAGCTGATATTGCTGCAATAGGATCTGAAGAAGACGAAATCCTTAAGGCTGGTAACTTAATTGATAAAGCCAAATTCAATGGAGCAGATCTTCTAGGTGCTGACCTTGCTGTAACATACAATCATGATGGTACTTTAACAACATTATCATCTGATGCTGCTATTACATTAGCTGATACTAATATATCTACGATTGATACAACAACCTCAACCATTCAGTCAGCAATTGGGGAGATGGCTGCAGGTTTGTCAGCACTAAAAGGACACCAAGCTGCTAACTATGCACTGGCTGCAAACTTTGAAGCTGCTGCTGCGCGTATTTCTGATACTGATTTTGCTAGATCATCTGCAAATCTTGCAAAATTTTCAATTTTGAATCAGTCTGCGATGGCAATGGTTTCACAAGCTAACCAAGCACAAGCTGCTGTTCTCGCTGTATTACAGTAAGAGATACAGATATAAAGAAATAAAGGGGGGGCTAAATTAGCTCTCCCTTTTTTTTTACCTAACAATTTTTAGTTATTCACAAAATATCCATAGGATATTAAACAACTGTCAAAAAAATAACACTAAATGTTGTAAAAATTTGCATTCAAATACCTACATTTTGTTAATTTTTTAAATGCAGGTAAATCTGCAATATTGGCACTGTAATTGCACAGATTCCACGTGAAAAAATTTAGGAGAAATATAAATGGTTAGCGTAAGCACAGTAAATAGCCAAGCATCGCTAAAGCATATTATGAAAACGGAAAGAGAAATGCTCCAAGCAATGGAACGTATTTCTTCTGGAAGCAGAATTAATAATGCAGGTGATGACGCAGCTGGAGCAGCAATTAGTGATAGAATGTTAGCTACAGTTAGAGCTCTTGACATGTCTATTAGAAATGCATCAGATGTATTGTCTATGGCTCAAGTTGCTGAAAGTGCAATTAATGAGCACTCTCAAGCATTACAAAGAATTAGAGAATTATCAATTCAAGCTGCAACAGACATATTAAATGCAGAACAGAGAATTTATTTACAAACAGAAGCAGATCAGTTGCTTCAAGAAATGGACAGAGTTGCAAGAGATACCACTTTTAATGAAATTGCTGTGCTAGATGGTACTTTTGCTGATAGACGTTTTCAAATCGGAACGCATGAACGAGAAAAAGCCGTAATCTCCGTGGCTAACATGAGAATAGATAAAATTGGTGCCTTTCAAAGCTCAACCAGTATGGACGAAGCAGGTACTGCTAACAACCTAGCATCTGAAGGTGCTGTTGGTGCAAATAAAGCAGGAATAACTAGTAGGGTAACCACAAATGATGACTTGACGATTACAGGTTTGGTTGGTCAAGCAACCGTAGGTCTTTCTGGCGGGGAATCAGCTAAAACAATAGTCGAGTTAGTTAATAATAAATTTGATAATACAGGTGTAAGTGCTACTGCCACCACAACAATTAAAATTCAGGTCAATAGTAGTGATGCAGCCGGAGATCACGTTGTCGGATTTAATTTATATGGTAAAAATACTGACGCTCAAACTATTTCAGCTACAATTTCAGTTGGCTCAACCACAGGAGCATCAGATCTAAGTAATCTTAGAGATGGAATAAATGCTTATAGTGCCAACACCGGTATTAGAGCTACTTTAAGTGCAGATAAAACTAATATTATAATAGTTCAAGATGAAGGTGAAGATGTAGTTATTGAAGATGTAGATTTTGCAACTGTGACAAACGGAAATACAAAGTTTACATTTACCGCTATGTCTCAAGACCAACTTGATGAAGCAGCAACCCAGATTACAACAGTAACTGATACACAACATGGAGCTAGTACGGATAGTGTTCGTTTTACTGGTCAAATTACATTTCATTCATCACAAACATTTACTGTATCCGCTACAGCTGGGCAAGGACTTTTTGAAGCTGCACCGGGTACTGCTACATTGAATAAGGTTTCCACAATTGATATCAGAACAGTTTCGGGAGCTGTCGACGCGCTAAAAGTAATTGACAGGGCGCTAGATAGAGTTCACATGGAGCGAGCAAAGTTTGGAGCCATAATGAGTAGAATGAATGTGGTAATTGATAACCTTACAAATGTGTCTACAAATCAAAGTATGTCTCGATCAAGAATTGTTGACGCTAATTTTGCTGCAGAGTCAGCTAGATTGGCAAAATCACAAATTCTTCAACAATCTGGAATGAATATGATTTCGCAAGCATCACGAACAATGCAAAATGTACTAGTTTTATTCCAGTAAAAAAAAACTAAATTGGGACGTTAGTATGATATGACCACAGTAAATAACAGACCTGAAATTCTTTCTAAACTTGGTATTGGTTCAGGTTTAGATACTAGCGCTTTAATTGAAACGTTGGTTGAAGCTGAGGTTGCTGGCCCAAAGGAGCAACTTGAAAAAAGAGAATCAGATTTTTCTGCACGAATTTCAGCTTTTTCACAAATTAAAAATAATTTAAAAGTTTTTAAAGACAATTTAGAAATCATACAAAGCAATAACTCACTGGGGTATCAAGGCACAACCTCTGATTCGACAATCGCAACATTTTCAGCTAACGGAAACTCAGCTGCTTCAGCAATAAATTCTCAGCTTACAGTTAGCTCTTTAGCTACAGCTCATACACTTACTGGTCCAACACTTTCTTCACCTAATAATACTGTTGGAGCAAGAACATTATCGATTGCGTTTGGAACTTGGTCTGCAGACCCCACACAAGGGGGAGGACAGACCCACACTTCAAATGGTATGACAGCAATTTCTGTAACTGCCTCATCAACAACGACATTGAATCAATTCCGAGACATGATAAACAACGCTGCAACAGACTCAAATAATGACGGAGAACAAGACATTATTGCTTCAGTGTTATATGATGGATCAAATTATATGTTGTCAATAAAAAGTCAGTTTGGTGCAGCTAATGAAATGAAGATAACTGACAATCATGCATCGTCTCCGGTATATGCTTATGATACAACAGATGGAGCTCAACTAACCCAGAGGGTTGCAGGAACAGATTCTAGTTTTACAGTTGATGGAATTAGTATGACAAGAGATTCAAACAGCATCGATGATTTATATTCGGGCATGACATTGGATTTATTAAAAACGTCCGGAACAGCAATCACAATTAAAAGTGAAGTTGATTTGGATGCTGCTCAAACCTCAATTCAGGATTTTGTGACAACTTACAATGATGTGATGGTATCATTAGAAAATTTAAGAGTTGAAAACGATGATGATGAAAATTCTGGAATATTGGCAGGTGACTCATTACTAAGAAGTATTCAAAATGATATGAGGTCAGCAAATGGAGAAGCAATCAATGGATATGAAGGTGGCCCTTATTATTTGTCGAATCTTGGTGTTAAAACTAATAGGGACGGAACACTGACTTTTGCAGATGCTGATGCACTTGAAAGAACATTTAAAAGCAACCCTAATTCACTATTAGCATTTTTTAAAGATCAAATTGTCAGTGACAATGCTGACATCAATCCGTTGAGATATAGCATTTCTGATACCACTCCTGGATCATATGCTGTTGTTGTAAGTTCAGGTTCTGGTACTATTGGAGGTGTTTCTGCTTCAGTTTCAGGAACAACATATTCAGTTTCGTCTGGAGATCCAAATGGATTAGCTCTTACTATTACATCAAGTGATACATCGGGAACAATTCACTATGGTAGAAGTTTTATTTCAGAATTGCAGGATAA
>TARA_B100001057_G_scaffold95202_3_pt1 | contig 11950 bp, 14 predicted proteins | sample TARA_B100001057 | Tara Oceans TARA_B100001057 (sample SAMEA2621839) | marine metagenome | biome: marine biome (ENVO:00000447); feature: surface water layer (ENVO:00002042); material: "saline water (ENVO:00002010), including plankton (ENVO:xxxxxxxx)" | depth 5 m | reverse complement strand
ATTACACGTAGAGAAGATCGTATTCCAATATTACACAACATCGCATGTGATTACATCGTAAACAATACACTGGTACGTGATCGTATTGGTGAGATGGTTAAGATTGTTAAATGTTATCAAGACTTCAAATACGACGGTTGGATGTCAGAGGCTGTATACGATGACCTATTTGATCAAGCCGAAAAGAATGGACAAGAGTATTTAGAAGCACTTGGTGAATTGCTTGATGAACATGTGGATTGGGAACAAGCACCAGAAGGTGAAACTAAAGGATCTAAAGGTGCTAAAGGCAAAAAAGAAGGAAAAGGTGAAGGTCGTCCTACATACACTAAAGAAGAACTTAAAAAAATTAGAGATGAGATCAAAGAAAATATGATAAGTTCTGCACAGGCGGCTGGTGCTGGTAACACACCTAAAGAAGTGCAACGTATTATTAAAGAATTAACCGAACCTAAAATGAACTGGCGTGAACTGTTACGTCAACAAATACAATCTACAATTAGAAACGATTATACATTTAGTCGTCCTTCACGTAAAGGTTGGCATACTGGTGCAGTTCTTCCAGGTATGAACTTTATGGATACTATTGATGTGTCTATAGGAATTGATATGAGTGGTAGTATTGGCGATAGTCAAGCAAAAGTATTCCTGTCAGAAATAAAAGGTATTATGGACGAATACAAAGACTATAATATTAAGTTATGGTGTTTTGATACTGCCGTATACAACGAAGCAGACTTTACTGGTGACGGTGGCGAGAATCTTTTAGATTATGATGTACAAGGCGGCGGCGGTACTGACTTTGATTGTAATTGGGAGTATATGAAAGAAAATAACATTACTCCTAAAAAGTTTATTATGTTTACAGATGGTTATCCATTTGGTAGTTGGGGTGACGAAGACTACTGTGAAACAGTATTCATTATACATGGTCATCACGATAAGAATACTAAAGCACCATTTGGTGTAACTGCTCACTATGAGGAGGCACGTTGATCGTTAAAGATAGAGTTTCAGCTCAAGACTTTTTTGAAATAAGAAGGCTATCTTATGAGCCTTCACATCTCGCTACAATTGATCTATCACATACCTACAATATGGAGACTGCTATCTCTAAATGGATAGATACAAATCTAAAAAAGAGATACTTTTTAAAGAAAGTAATAGGACTAACCAAAGAAAACAAGATAGAAACCGTACTTAGAGCTGGGTTTGAAGACCCAAAAGAACTTTCATATTTCGTTTTGGCGTGTCCACTTTTGAAGTACAAATAAATATTAAGTGCATATATAATACATACAAGGAGTAAAGAATATGTCAGAAGAAACTAAAACAGCAGGAGCTCAAGCGGCGCCGACAGCGGCACCGGCAGGTCAAACACCAAACGCAGGTGTATCAACTGCACCGGTTGAACTTACTGTACAAGATCTTGGAGTACTAAGATCTATTATTGATGTTGCATCGCAAAGAGGCGCATTCAAGGCCAACGAAATGGAAGCAGTTGGTAAAACATTTAACAAACTAGATGCTTTCTTGCAAACAGTTCAGAAGGCAGAAGAAGATGCCAAAAAAGAAGGAACTCCAGCAGAAGCACCTAAAGGAGACAAGTAATGGCCGAAATTAAACACGTAGGCAGACTTAAGAAAAATAACCGTAAGGTTGTAGTAGCATACAGAGTAATTCCAGGAGAAAATCCTCCTGCAAATTCTTTAGTAATTGATACTGCTACATTATCTGATGCCGATCATGATACTTTAATTAAAACTGTTGAAGGTAACTCAGCACAGACAGCATTTGAATTTGCTGAAGTTATGGCAAGAACACAACTTAGTGATGGTGCTAATATGTTAGCAAGATTTCATTCTACAGGCAAATTGCAATCAATGCCAATGTCTGAAGTTGAAATGACTCCTAACACTGCAACTACAATCGGTTTAGATGAACTTAATAAAATTATCGCCGAGCAAAAAGGTGTTACTATTGCTGACTTAGCAATGAAGGATCCTAACGAATTACCTGCAGGTACAACAATGACCGAAGCTGGTAGTGTTAGCGAAATGCCAAAGACTACAAATCCAAACGTAGTTGCTGAAGCAAAGGCCGCTAATTTACAAGCACCAACAGATGGTGTGCTAACTGATGCAGACTTAGCCGCAAAATATCGTAGCGATGCTGACAGGTTGTACAAAGAAGCAAAGGCACTTAGAGCACAGGCAGAAGAGCTTGTTCCGACTGTAAAGAAGAAAACCAGTGCCAAAGCCACTACCTGATGATGTAATTAGACACTGGCCTGAAGTTTTTAAAGATATAGATATACAGACTATACCTATAAATTATCTTCATTCGATACGTATCGAGTTTAAAAAAGGTAAAATATGGGAAATAGATTGTAATGCTAAACGTAGCACAGGTGCTAATTTAGACGATACTATCGCCGATTTATTTAACGAATACGGCGATGATATTATACATGTAGACTTTAGGCTTAATACAACAAAAGTAAAACGCGATGTTCAAAAGCAAACTAGAGCTTTTTTGAAGAATCCTACTAAAAAGAAAAAGTAAGGATATCGTTGTTTTGATATAAATACATGTAACAATGAATTAGGAGCATTACATGGGTACTTTACGAATCAAACGAGGCACTAAAACAGCATTACAAACCAGTCCAGGTTATGTACCAGCTGAAGGTGAGCTTGTTTACACAACAGACAGCAAAGAAGTATTTGTAGGAGATGGCGCTACGACAGGCGGAACTCCAGTATCTGTATCAACACAGAATTTAGAAGATTTAGGCAACGTACAAGCGTTAGCCGCACAGAACGATCAGATCCTAGTATACAATGGATCAAACTGGGCCGCAACAGATAACCCAGCAGTAGACGTAAGAGGTAACATTTATGCAGACGATTCAACGCTCCTAGTTGACGCAATCAATGGCAAAATTGTAGGCCCTGTAGAAACAAGCTCAGTAACAGCAACTAACCTAGTTGGTAACTTAACAGGTGATGTAGTTGGTTCAGTAACAGGTAACGTAGTAGGAAATACTACAGGAACACACTTTGGTAATGTAACTGGTAACTTACTTGGCGATATGCTAGGTAGTGTATTTTCAGATGATTCAAGTGTGATGATTGATTCAGTAGGCAAAAGAGTACTTGCTAATATTGAATCTCCATCTATAGTTGCTGACGCTATTACGACTACAAAAGAAATTAAAGTAACAGCGGCAAGCGATAACTCAGGATTGGTTCTTATTGGTATAGCAGGAGGAGCATCAACAGGACCTAAAATTATTGTTAAGTCTTCCAATGGTACAGCGGCGGCTCCAACAGCAAGTGTTGGTAGCACAACAGGTGACGGACTTATGGACTTGCACGGTATGGGCCATGATGGCTCAGATTATAAACTTGCAGGTATGATAAGAGTTGCAGTTGATCTAGATGCTACAGTGGCATCAAACGTAGTTCCAGGAAGAATTAATTTAATTACAGCAAACAGTTCAGGTAATTTAAATAACTTAATGACATTTAATAGTTCAGGTAACTTAGGTATTGGATTACCTAGACCACTTGAAAAATTACATGTAAATGGTAATGCAAGAGCAACTGGATTTATTCAGTTTGGTTCTTTAACTACTACTGAACGTGATGCACTTACAGCCGCAAATGGTATGGTTATCTACAATACTTCAGATAACAAATTCCAAGGTTATGAAAACGGCGGTTGGGTTAACTTAATTTAAACTTAGTAATCATTATTTCATCAAGTGTAGTACAAACTTCTTTACCACAGATAGTCCATTCTTCATTAAAAAGTTTTAAATCTTTTTCAAATATATTTCCCACAATACCTGTATTTGCACATGTTCCGTACTGAACGTCTCCGTTTGCTTGAATTAGAATTTTCTTATTTGTAATACCACATTTCCAACCAAAGAACTTATTAGTTCTTTTTTGTAAAAAATCAATAGCATTAGTTTGTATTGTATCGTCTACTGTAAAGTTTAGGTATGCGGGTTTTTCTTGATCAAGTGTTTCTATAAATTCTAGTTCTTCTTTAGTATAATAATTTAAATCACCATTATCTAATCTCTGATGATAACCTTTTAAATCTCTACTGGACTCAAATGTTTGATTAGTAACTTTTGTTTTTTTATTGTACAACGGATTAACAGGAATTTTATATATAGGTGTATCTTTTAGTTTCTTTTCAAGTTCAAATATCTTATCAAACAACCTCTGTGCTAACATTGCCCTTACTTCAACATTACCGTTATTGTCTTTAATCATGTTAACAAAGTTAACTATTTTATCTATATCAGCACTTTCAGGATGGAAACTTATTTTAATATTAATGTTCTGGAAAGACTCTTTACTGTAATCGTATACACGTAACGGTAAACTGCCGTTTGTAAATATACCAACACGCATTCCGTTTTCGCCCATATAGTTAAACCATTTATGTACATCTTTTATTAAAAACGGTTCTCCGCCTGTTATATAAACTAATACAGATTTGTCAGCAGGAACAGCATCTCTAATTTTTTTCGATGCTTTAATTAAATCATTTACATCTGGTAACTTTGCTTTATTAATTGCTAGATGGTTACTAGGTTCACAGTAACTACAATCATAATTACACATGTCAGTAGGGCGCCAATGTACGATATAATCTTCGTACCAATCAGATTTTTCTATTTTCGATATAGGCATTATACAAATCTTTTCTATTTATTTTACCTTGACCTTTTCTTTTAATAGTATCAACAGTAAATATTTTAGGTATCTTATACCGTACTAGCTTTTGTTTTAACATTTCTATATCAACTTTGCCTACTACTTCAGCATATACATTATCGTAACCAAATACAATAGCATCTTGAGCACCGCACTCTAACAATGCTTTTTCAACTTCATACGGCATAATTTTCCAGCCGCCTTTAATTATAATTTCTTTTTTTCTTCCTGTAATGAATAAAAATCCATCTTCATCTATATGCCCTAAATCACCTGTAGCAAATCCGTTTACAATTATTTCTTTGTCATCTCCAAAAGTAACATTCATACCTTCTAACAAATAACCAACACTATTATATTTTTGTGGATAATGCATAATGCTAATTGTACCTAATTCATTTACACCATAACTATCTGTTGTTAAGCAATTAAAAAACTGTTGAGCTTTTATTTTTAGATCCTTATACATTGGAGCACCTACAGTTCTAATGTGTCTTAGTGTCATATTATCGTAAGGAACACTAGGATCCATCATTCCCCTTAACACATTAGGACTACCTATAACAAATGTAGGCCGTACTTTAGGCCAATACTTCCAAGGATCTTTTAGTACATGATATGTTGCTCCATATTTATAACAGGCACAGAACGTTTGAAATCCTATACATACCCAATAAGGAATAAAGTTTACAGTACTATCTTTATCTGTAAGATTTGCATGTAGTTGAATATTATTATCTAAACCATCAATATCGTATTGTTGTCTTGTAATCGGAACAATACGAGGTTTATCAGTACTACCACTAGAACATATACCTGCTACTTCATCTTCTTTGCACTGATTAAATCTTGGTGCTGGTATACTATCGCTCCATATATCTATATCGTAAAAATCTAATTCAAAAGTTTTAGAATCTTTATCTACTATTACAGGACTGCATACTTGCATAGCACCAAATATTTTAAAAATATTATTCCAGTCGCTGTAAATGCCGATACGACAAGTTCTGTCGTATCCTGCGTTTTTTAATTCTTCTGCGTATACGTTTGAAATTTTATCAAACTCTTCTTTTGTATACGACTTTCCGTCTTCAAACTTTAGTACGATACTCACGTATTTCCTCTTCAATCATATTTAGATATTGTAATCTATATTTATTATGCGATCTCAATGTTGTAGGTTCTATCGTGTAACCATAACGTTCACTTAAATATTTATGATTAGGTTTGAGTTGATCAAACTCTTGTTGATTCATCACTTCTCCTTTGTTACCATATCTAACCATATGAAATGATCTATCAATATCGCTTACCATAAATGCATGATGTACTCCAGGTAATTCATAATGTTTCAAAGGTGGATGTTTTAACATGTCTCTAAAAATTTTATACTTATTTTGTCCATTATCTTCTGTACCAGATATTACCACTGCATTGCTGTAATCTACATCAAGCATAGATTCTGAAATAGCAATACAGCCAGGATAAAATAGATAATTTTTCAAAAACTTTTTGTGATGAACAATACCTAAGAATGCACCTAAACTAAATCCTATATGTATAAGATCACCTTGAGGAAAGTTAACATTGAACATTTCACTAAATGTGCAATCATGTTCATCTTGCCACTGACCATCACTCCACCATAGGTTTGTGATTCCGTGTGGAGTAAAGTAATCGATTAGATGTACTTCGTAACCTTTACTTTCAAAGAAATCTCGAGCGAAGGTTTCAGCAGAGCTGATCCCCCCGCTACCATGCGATATTACTATTTTCATTTTAGTGCCAGCTCAATCTTGAATACACTTTTTAAACCAAGTGCTTCTATATTAAACCAAACTAAATCCTCCAACGCTTCAGGTGTAACAAAAGTCATTAATGTATCTCTATGGGCATTGCCTTCTTCGCCAATTAGCCATTCATACTTTCCAACTTTCTTTTCGATAATAGCACGACTTTCTGCATTGTTAGACATTTCCGTTAATGCATCTTGTAATTTTTTTGCATTAGGATTGCCTTGGTTTACCCACAATGCTTTTTGCATTCCGTCTCTAAAACTTTTTACAAGTTTGTAAGCATCATACATTTCACCTACAGGATATGCTCCCCACTTTTGCTTGTATAGTTCTTCAAACTGAAAGCCTGGATAGTTAGGATCGTCTTTATGTGATCCGTCTGCTTGTAGGATACCATGATGGAACCAAATTTCTGCATTTGAGTCTGGCTCAACATGCTTTTTGTATGCCGCAGGATTTTCTCTTGTACCGGTTAGCTCACCTCGTTTAAAAGCAAGACGTCTTTCACTTCCGCCCATACCTTTAATCCATTTTACTTTTTTCTTAAAACATGTTGCGTAATATGCAACACCATAATGGCTTGGACCACAAATTAACATTGCCATTGCATACGCTTCTGGTGTTTGACCACTACCCGCCGCAAAGCTAGGAGTTGTCATATCTTCACCGACACGTTTACCTGCAATAATGTTAAGATTCATAAGTCCGATACTTTCGTACTGACGGTAATCATAGTCAACTTCTTCTTGTAAAAAAGCAACACCGTTACCACCATGTGATACCATAATTACTTTATCGTCATCACGCATTTCGTTGTGCCATTTGTTAAATCCTGGAATATCTCTCGCTCCGGGAATATGTTTGATATTGATATTTTCACCAAGATACTTTTCAAGTTCTTTAGCAACAATCTCTGCCCAAACACTTGTACCACCACCCGGCTTTTGCGGTACAACCATTGTATAATCTGCATATGCTACCGAAGTAAACATTGCAAATACTAGTCCTAATAATAATTTACGCATAGTTTATTTTCCTTTTTGATGTTAATCCCCATATTAGTGTTACACCTATTGCAACACATAAACCGAGGAATATTGGTTTGTCTAACAGTTTTTCAACTGTATAAAGTCCTGTCATTTGTACTGTAAGTGCTTCTATTCTATCAGATAGAATAAATGCAAATAGCAGGGCAGGTCTGCTAAATTTGTATCGCTTGGCAAGTAGTCCTACTATACTACATACCAAAAGCATGAAATAATCTTCCCAACCTCCAGTGTATTGAACACATGCAAGTACTATAAATCCTAACAATAATGGGAAGTAATATTTGTAAGGTATTTGTGCTATTCGTGCTATAATTGGTGTCGTAAACAAGCATATAGCGCCTACAAGCACGGTTGCGAGCATAAACCCGTATAACATACTATCGAAGAATTTGGCATCATTTGCAAGCTCTAAGGTACCTAATTCAAAGTCCAAATATGCAAATAGTCCAATTACAATGGCCGCAAAACTTGCTCCTGGTATTCCAAATAATACTGTAGGAATCATAGAGGTTGCCTTTTGTGCATTGTTGGCTCCTTCAGGTCCTATTACTCCTTTGATATTACCATTACCAAATTTATCTTTAGGGTGGCTTGCAACTGTAGAACTATAAGCCATCCAGTCTGCAACTGCACCTCCTAGTCCTGGTAGTAATCCTATAAAGGCTCCAATGAATCCGCCTCGCATAGCGTCCCACTTATTATGCCAAACAGCTAATATACCTTCTTTGGTTTGTTTGCCATTTGCAAGTGCTACCATGCTTGTGTTTGTTCTTTGCTTTAGGCCATCAAGTAGTTCTGGTATTGCAAATAGTCCAGCAACCAAAGGCATAAGTTGTACGCCGTCTCCCAGATACTCCCAGCCACCTGTCCATCTATCTGCATTGGTGCTAGGATCAACTCCAATTAATCCTACAAACAATCCTATACATAGTGCTAACAAACTTCTAAACCAAAATTTGTTTGTAACAAATGTAACACAAACTAATGCTAACATTGTGAATGCCCATAGTTCAGGAACACCAAAAATCATTATTAGTTGTGTGTAATATGGTAGCAAAAAGAAAGTTAACGATCCCCATAACAAACCGTTAAGTGTGCTTGTTGTAACTGCTGAACTGATTGCATAAGTTGCTTTACCTTGTAATGCTAATGGAAATCCATCTATCATTGTTGCCGCGGCAGAGTTTGCACCTGGTATGCCTAATAGCACACCTGTGTAAGTATCACCTGTTGTACTTGCGGCTACAACTGCCATAACAAATATTACTGCTAGGTAAGGGTCTGGAAACAATGTAATAAATGAAAATACAAATATTAAACCTGTAGTTGCACCTGCTCCAGGCAGGATGCCAATTATTAGTCCATATAATGTTCCTGCAAGTAATGCCAATACTGAAGCCATGCTTTTTTCCTTCTATATAATTAATTATATAAGGAACAAACTTTTTTGAAGAATAGTGGAATTTTTTTAATAGAAAGTGAAAAAAATTATGAATACACGAATTTTTTCGTTAGTTATGCAAAATTTAGAACAAGCGTTTAGCTTGCCTAAATACGGTGACTTGCAATTAGATAAGCATAGTATTATTGACGATATGCCATTTACACCTGCACGTAAAGAAAAGTTCTGTCAAAGTTTAATGCATGAATTAGATATTGAACAATTAGATTTGACTGGTACAGTAGAACAATTTGTACAATCATTAGATACATTTTATATGAAAAGGTTCTTTGGAGAAATATGGAAGCCTAATACAGATGAACATACCTACAGTGGTTGGAGTATTGTTGATAGAATAAATGAGCGTGATCCAAAGAATGTTTTAGACTTTGGTTGTGGTTATAATCAATTTAAACCACGTATTAAGAATCTTACAGGAATAGATCCTTTCAACGAAAATGCAGATTATATGGTAGATATATTAGACTTTAATGTAGATGAAAAGTATGACCATATGATTGTGTTTGGTAGTTTGAACTTTGGTGACGAAGCTGATATTCGTACTCGTTTTACAAAGTTACATTCTTTACTAGACGTAGGTGGAAGAATGTATTTTAGAGTCAATCCAGGGATACTTTGGCCTAAAGGACCTTACGTAGATATATTTCCGTGGAGTTTCGAATTTGCATATGCACTTGCAAAAGAATATAACTGTAAGTTAGAGCAATACAAAAAAGATAGAAAACGTTTCTATTTTGAAATATTAAAGATGTGATCTGTTTTCAAACAGTACTTTACATTTATCATAGTTTTCTTTATTAATTATAAGTTGCAATTTATTGCATACTTCTTCATATACATCATACTTTAAGATATCATTTATTTCTGTAATAACAACATCATCTTCAGTTGAGTGTGTTTTATAATTTTCAATTTGTATTTCAAACTCATTAGCAAGTACTTGCTTCATAGTAATACCTTGTTCTTTAGCTCTATCTTCATATAAATCTTTGTACAAATATTCTTTGTTTTTAGGATCAACAAAATAATAATAACTTGATCGCATCCATCTTTCAATTAATAATTCGATATCATCTGGTATTACAACAATATACTGTGCAGGATCAAAAAACTTTTTAGTTTCATCTAAGTCATCATGCAGTGTGTATATAAAGTGATTGGGATATAATTTTTTCTTCCATGCTTGTATATCTGCAGGAGTAGTTGTTATTCCTCTTGATCGTGCAAAACTTAATACTGGAGGTATAGTAAATTCGGGATCTAGTCCTTTAGGCTTTGCTCCTTTAAATCTTTTGTTGAAGTGCATTTTACTAAAATCTTTATCTTTGCCCATATAAGGTAACCAAGGATGATCATTATTTTGTTCATGATCGTACCAGGCAACATTTTCGCAACATGCTATCATACGTCCTAGCATGTGACCTCCACTTCCTTGTGGAAAATTTAATGTTATACAATTACTTTCTACCATAGTACCAATAACTTCCTTTGTCAAATTTTACAATATCGCCTGTAGCAAACCAATCATCGTATACACAAATATCACCTTTAACAATTAATTCATTCCGTTCAGATATTTGTATATCACAGAACGCTGTATCACCCATTATAGTATATCCTGGCAAATCATATGCTTCTGCATCTTGTGGCGTATATGTTTTGTTTATTGCCATTGGACCTATTTCACTCATTCCCCAATTAGCAATAAAAGTAGCACCTTTGGCTACAAATCTATTAATACATTCTGCAGGTACTCTATCGCTACCACAAGCAATAATCTTACCTTCTAAATCTAAATTGTTCCATCCTTTAGTCTTTGATATAGCAAGACACATTCCGGGTGTTAAATGACTGTGAGTAAAATATTTTATACTTCTAACCCACTTAAAGGGATTGAACTGTTCTATATGTACCTCAGCATCTATTTCTATAGCTGGCAATGTTTGTGCAAGCAATCCGCCTGCATGATCTAATTTGCAAACAGTATAAATTTTGCTTGTACTTGTAATCTTTTGTACGTCACGTGCCGATTGATTTGCATGTTTAATTTTATCAGGGCTTTGATATATTTGTTTTGCAGGTCCTGTTGTGCCACTAGAACTTATACTAGTTCCGTTTTTTAAAATGTTTTTCAGTTCCATCTGTAATCTTCTTGGCTAATTTGTATGGCGTAAATGCAAATAAAGGAGGAAATATGGCATGTATTGTACCAGTTATAAACACTAATAGAGCTAGTATGTTAAAGTACATAGCATAAAAAAAGTGCTTAAAGTATCCTGTTTTAATCTTTTTTAAGTGATTCCAATCCATTATACACTCCCATAATAAATTGCTAGGTATGCATATACATACGACGGATACAAATTAGTCTTTAAATTTGTGTTATCTTGAATACGTTTCATTAATGTAGTTTTTCCATCTAACTTAGCATAGTGTTGCCAAAAACTTGTTTCTTGTCGTGTAGTACACGCATAATGATGCCATATAAAATCTGCAACTTGATCAAAAACCTTAGCAACTGCTCTATTATATATAACATCTGCTCTGGGCTTTCCGAGCACTCTGGATAGTGTTTTAATATGATGTATTAGTAAACTTAATCCATTTGCTTCCATTGGCTCTATAAATCCTGCACTTAATCCCACGGCGACAGTATCTCCTTGCCATGGTGTTTTTAATCTTCCTGGCTCCCATTCAAGCACACGAAAATCTGTTAAAAATTCTCTGTGTCCGTTGTTTTGCATATATTCTTTTTTAGCATCTTCAATACTAATTTTACTACTATCAAAAACATATCCACAACCCACACGTCTATCACTCAGATATACATTAAAATCCCAACCATAGTTTCTACCTATAGTTTCTGAATAATTTTTTGTATCTTCTTGTATACGTCTTACAATG
>TARA_B100001057_G_scaffold246752_1_pt1 | contig 11953 bp, 19 predicted proteins | sample TARA_B100001057 | Tara Oceans TARA_B100001057 (sample SAMEA2621839) | marine metagenome | biome: marine biome (ENVO:00000447); feature: surface water layer (ENVO:00002042); material: "saline water (ENVO:00002010), including plankton (ENVO:xxxxxxxx)" | depth 5 m | reverse complement strand
AAGCAGTGTTTGAAGAAATACAACCATTAGCAAAGCAAGTTAAACTATTAGGTGTAACATATCTAACAAGTTGGTCGCCAGAAGAGAGATTTGGAATAACAAACACTGCTATGAATTTAATGTGGAGGACTCATTTAGACAGAATAAGTCCTTACGGATTTAGTGGTGTAATATGTTCTGCAAGTGATATAGAAAACATTCCTAACTTAGAAAAACATTATATAAAAGTTTGTCCAGGCATAGGAAAAAACAAAGGACAGGTTAGAACAGTAACAGCCAAACAGGCAGTTGACTTAGGTGCAGACTATTTGGTTATAGGAAGAACTATTACACAGAGTGATGATCCAGTGAAAGCTCTTTTAGATATAAAGGAAAACAGATGAGAATTATAGCAGGACCTTGTCAACACGAATCTCTTGCTCAAAGTATAGAAATAGCACGTGAATGCAAACGTGTATGCGACAGTTTAGATATAGATTATATATTCAAAGCAAGTTTTGATAAAGCAAACAGAACAAGTATGAAAGGTCCAAGAGGCAAAGGACTAGATGTCACACTAGAAGCATTTCGTACAATGAAATTAGAGATTGCTGGTTTACAAACATTAACAGATGTACATGATGTACAACAAGTTAAGACTATATCAGAAATATATGATGATGCTGTAGATGTACTACAGATTCCTGCATTCTTATGTAGACAAACTGATTTAATTAGAGCATGTGTAGAAACAAAGAAAATTGTAAACATAAAGAAAGGTCAATTCCTAGCACCTTGGGATATAGGCGGAATAGTAACAAAAACTGAAGGTGCAAAAAGATTATGGATAACAGAAAGAGGAACTAGTTTTGGATACAACACTTTGGTCGTGGACTTCACAGGAATGGCTTATATTATGGATAACTACGGCGCCGATCTTATTTTTGATGTTACACACAGCGTTCAAAAACCTGGAGGCTTGGGCGGATCGTCAGATGGAAATAGACTTTATGTACCTCGCCTGGCCAGAGCAGGAGCCGCAATGGGAATCAGAAGTTTCTTTATCGAAGTCCACAAAGATCCAGACGTAGCACCTAGCGACGGACCTAACATGATAAAATTAAAAGACTTTGAAAAAATCGCATCTGACATCAAAAAGCATGGTGATATTTAAATATACAAAAGGAAAAGCAATGTACAATTTAGCACACGATACCTGGGATAAAAGAGAAGTAGCCGCACTACAAAGAGTAATGGACAGCGGCAGATATACAATGGGACCAGAAGTTGCAAAATTTGAAAAAGAATTTGCAGATTATATTGGAGCAAAGTTTGCAGTAATGACTAATAGTGGTAGCAGTGCAAACTTAATTGCTTTAACAAGTATTGTACAGAATCCAAACTATAATTTAAATCCAGGTGACGAAGTAATTGTACCAGCAGTGAGTTGGAGTACAACATTTTTTCCTGTACAGCAAAATGGATTAGTTTTAAAATTTGTAGACATTAACAAAGACAGTTTAAACATAGATCCGGATCTAGTTGAACAAGCTATCACAGAAAAAACAAAAGCAGTATTTGCAGTCAACTTGTTAGGTAACAGTTGTGAATTAAGTAAATTGAAAAATATATGCAACAGGCATGGTCTTGTGTTAATAGAAGATAATTGTGAAAGTTTTGGAGCAAAGCACATTAACAAATATTGTTCAACTTGGGGAGATGCAGGTACATTTAGTTTCTTTTTTAGTCACCATTTACAGACTATGGAAGGCGGAATGATTGTTACAGACGATGCCGATCTTGCAGATTATATGCGTAGTCTAAGAGCACATGGATGGGTGCGTGACATAGGTGATTATAGTTCACTATACACAAAGTCCGGAGACCCGTTCGAAGATAGTTTTAGATTTGTGTTGCCTGGATATTGTGTCAGACCATTAGAAATGAGTGGAGCTGTTGGTCAGGTGCAATTAGGAAAAGCAGACGGTATGGTATATAGGAGAATAGAAAATAGTAAATTATACCATAGTCTTTTTGACGAAGTAGATTATGCAAGAACACAATTACCTACTGAAAACAGTGTACATACGTATTTTGGATTTAGCTTTGTTCTTGAAAATAATTTAAAGGATAGACGTGCAGAAGTGATTAATTTATTTAGAAAAAACTATATTGAATGCCGTCCGATTGTTGCAGGAAACTTTATGCGTAATCCTGTGATTGACAGATTAAACTATACAACATTTGGCACATATGACTGTGCAGATGAAATTCATGACCAAGGATTTTTCTTAGGAAATGACAATAGAAATTTAGAAGAACAACTTACAAAAGTAAAAGAACTTATGGAGACATTATAATGAGAGTAGCTGTAATTACAGGATTTCCTGGACAGGATGCTTGCTATCTTGCAGACTTTTTACTAACAAAAGGCTACCGTGTAGTAGGTATGATTAAAAGATATACCGATCCTAGTTGGAATAATATTGAATATTTAGATTTATTAAAAAGAGGATTATTTTTAGAAACTGGAGATGTAACTGACATAGGAAGTATATTTGATATTGTAGAGAAACATCAACCAGATGAATTTTACAATCTAGCCGCACAAAGTTTTGTAGGTGGTAGTTGGCGATTAGCTCATGTAACTAGTCAGGTAGATGCGTTAGGTCCATTGAATTGTTTAGAAGCTGTACGTAGAATTAAACCTAAATGTAAATTTTATCAAGCGGGCACTAGCGAAATGTTTGGTAACAGTCACGAAGCAGGTTGGCAAAGAGAAACTACAAATATGCAACCACGTTCTCCTTATGGTGTAGCTAAATTATACGGATATCATATTACACGTAATATGAGAGAAAGTTATGACATGTTTGCATGTAGTGGTATATTATTTAATCATGAATCACCGATTAGAGGTATTGAATTTGTTACACGTAAAATTACAAATGGTGTTGCGGCTATTGCTAATGGAAAAAATTTTAAGATAGGACTTGGCAACATAGATGCAAAAAGAGATTGGGGGTATGCAGGTGACTTTGTAGAAGCAATGTGGATGATGCTACAAGCAGACGAACCGAAAGATTATGTGTGTGCCACAGGAAAAACATATAGCGTAAAAGACGTATGTAAAACAGCATTCAGACATGTTGGAATTACTGATTGGGAAGACCACATTCATATTGATCATAATTTTATCCGTCCTGCAGAATTAGATTTTCTAAGAGGTGATAGTACAAAATTGCAAAAAGAATTAGGTTGGAAACCTAAAGTTGATTTTGAAAAGTTAATAACCATGATGGTAGATGAGGATTTAAAAAGGTTCTAATGAACGTATTTGTAACAGGACATACAAGCGGTTTAGGCAAAGCAATTTATGATACATGTATTCTCCATGATTATCATACAGAAGGATTGAGCCGTAGTAATGGATTTGATTTACAAAAAAATTTAGAAAACTTTGTGCAAAGAAATTATTGGGATGTCTTTGTTAATAATGCTTATGCAAATTGGGCACAAACAGATCTTCTTTACAAATTATTTGAGAAAAACAAAGATAGAGACTGCACAATCATTAACATCGGAAGTGTTAGTGCAGATGGTAATTATGATGTTATTAATCCTTATGCAGTGCATAAAGCGGCACTAGATAAAGCGTGTATGCAATTACAACTTATAGACAGCGAATGCAAAGTCGTACAAGTAAAATTAGGTAGAATGGACACACCTTTGGTTGCAAACAAACAAGCTAGAAAAATGGATACAACAGATGTTGCTAAAATAATTATAGAACAAGTTATGCTTGCGCCAAAACAAATGCTTATAAAGAATTATACTATTGATGTAATGCACAGTAGGAGACCTTTATGAGTGTGGCAATTTTAATTCCTGCACGTTGGGCAAGTACAAGATTTCCAGGTAAACCTCTCGCTCACTTAAACGGTGTGCCTCTAATTAAACGTGTATATGATATCTGTAAAAGCACAGGCATTGATACATATGTTTTGACTGATCACCAAGAAATATATAATGCAGTAGGTGGTCCGTGTATTATTGATAGAGATCAATATGATAACGGCACAGAAAGATGCCAAGGCGCACATGTAAAGGCATTTGTAAATTATAAGCATTATGTAAATGTTCAAGGTGATATGGCAGATGTTACACCAGAAATTGTTAACACAGCAATTAATGCTTTAAAGGATTGCGATGTATCTACTGTTTATACTGAGATGCCAAAAGAAAAACAAAACGATCCTCACACTGTAAAAATGGTAAGATCTACAGATAGAGCATTATGGTTTGGCAGAGGTATGACTGGTTATGGTGATTGGCATTTAGGAATATATGGATACTCTGCAAAGGCTCTAGAACAATATCCCAGTGTGATAAGTCAAGAAGAACAAATTGAAAAACTTGAACAGCTACGTTGGCTAAAAAATGGTTGGCAAATAGGATGTAAGAGTGTACAATATAAAGGTACAGAGATAAACACACCTGAGGATCTAGAGGAATGGCACAACAAAAACTCCCAATAAAAGATATACTAGCAGCCATAGATATGGGTGCAAAAAACGTTTGGAATGAGATTACAGATGACGAACGTAAACAAGTTAGTTTTTGGTTGCTCAATAGATATGTAAGTTCTGTACAAGGCGACAGAGACAAACAAGAGCTTGCTATATTCAAAACAAATGAATACTATAATAAAAACTATATGGAAGTAAGCAAGCATCAAAAATTGCAATGGCAACTATTGTGCATGAGTGGTGCTACAGGAAAAATTGAGTACCATCCTTGGATAGGATTTAAAAAGAAAACACAAGATAATAACAAACTTGTAAAAGTGTTAGAGCAAGTTTATCCGCACATGAAGCAAAATGAACTTGAAATATTAGCGTCGATCAACAGTAAAAAAGATATTAAACAACTTGCAGAAGATCATAACATAGAGGTAAAATTATAATGGACTACAAATTAATTACTCCTAATAATTATGGTATACTTGAATACAAATTAACACAACGACACATTGATTTATTATATGCATACATTAAAGATACAGCATATGTAGGATATAACTTTGATGGTAATGAAGTAATAAGCCATGCAAAAGATAATCAATGGAGCCTTATAGATCATGAAAATACATTTGAAAAAGAGGTCCTGCAACCTTTAATTAATGCATACGCTGACAATTGGGGTTGGCCTATTAATATTAAAACCACACACTATCATAATTTAGAGTTCAATAGATTTTGGGTGCGTATTACTACAAGTGATCAATATCAAAGTATACATGATCATCAAGCAGTTTTCAGTTTTGTTGTATGGTTAAAAATTCCAACAGATTACAGAGAAGAACAAGAAGGTGACTTAGGATTTGCACATCCAGACGCAAGTGATTTTGTAATACAATATACAAATACAATTGGACAGATACAACAGAGAAATTATAAATTAGATCCTAGTATGGAAGGTACGCTTATACTGTTCCCAAGCGATATGGGTCATATGGTATATCCAAGTTATACAAAACCTAATTCTTATAGAATAAGTGTTGCTGGTGATGTATCAATGAACAGTATGAATGTGGGTGAGAAACTTGTCTAATAAGGCATTCAAGTGCGAATATTGTGGTAGCAGTTACGTAAGAGAAAAAACTCTTGCGGCGCATATGTGCGAAAAAAAACGTAGACATCTACAAAAAGATGAGAAGCGTGTACGCTATGGCATGTATGCTTTTAATAGATTTTATAAATTAAGTGCAGGGGCAAAGAAAGAAAAAACATATGAAGACTTTTGTAACTCGCAGTACTATAATGCTTTCGTCAAGTTTGGTTCGTTTATCAATAATGTGCGGCCTCTATATCCTGAGCGTTATATTGATTATGTTGTAACAAGCGGAGTTAAACTTGATCATTGGTGTAGAGATGAACTGTATGAAAAATATGTACTAGAATTTATTCTTAAAGAAGATGTCACAACAGCGTTAGAACGCAGTGTGCAGACTATGATGGAATGGGCAAGCGAAAATGAGCCAGCGGCTTGGAATCATTATTTTAATTACATTAGTCTTAACAAGGCTGTATGGGATATAAAGGACGGAAAGATTTCACCTTGGTTACTTTTAAATTGTGATAGCGGAAAAAATATGCTAAGTAAATTTAATGATGAACAGTTAGAAATGGTTTATCATGTAATTTATCCAGAGCATTGGGCAATGAGATTTAGAAAACTGCCTAAGGATGTTGAACTAGCAAAGCAAGTAGCCAAGGAAAGTAATCTGTGAAAAGATTTATCCACATACCAAAAACTGCCGGCCGAAGTATGATAAAGTTTTTAAGAGAAAATAAACTTCCTGTGAATAGTCCTAGAACAAAAGACAACGGCGCAGATACTAAAAAACATAGGACAGCATACAAATATTATACCGATTATCCAAACGAAGAACGCTTTTGTATAGTTAGAAATCCTTATTCAAGACTAGTAAGTTTTTATAATTACAGTATAAAGATGGGCTGGCTTGAACAAGACTTTCCCTGGACACAATTTGTGATGGATCGTCCTCGTATATCTCCTTTGAGAGATAATCAACCTTGGCGATTACAGATAGACTATATAATGAACGGCAATAAATTTTATGTGCATAAAAAATTTAAATTAGAAACTGACTTAGAAAAATTACAAGCATATTTGCATACTCCGAAACCTTTTCCTAAAGTTAATGTATCTAAACAAGACGGAATAGCGTTGCCGTCTTATTATACAAACAGTGCAGTGTTAGAAAGGGTACGCAAAGATTTTAAAAAAGATTTTAAATATTTGCACTACACTAGGATGATATAATGAAGATTTTAATTTTTGGATTACCAGGTAGCGGAAAAACTACACTTGCAAAGCCATTTGCACAACTTATAAACGGTGTTCATATCAACGCAGACGAAGTAAGAAAAAATTATAACGACTGGGACTTCTCAATAGAAGGACGTATAAGACAAGCACAACGTATGAGACATTTAGCTGACGGAGTTGTATCAGCAGGAAAAGTTGCTGTTGCAGACTTTGTGTGTCCTACGGAAGAAACTAGAAAAGCATTCGAACCAGATTACACTGTATGGATGGATACCATTATAGCTTCAGAATATAAGGATACAAATACACTATTTGAAAATCCTCCTAATTGTAATTACCATATTAGAAAATGGTTTACAGATACACATGCACAATTAAGTGAAGTAGTATTAAATTATATGGAGCGTAATAATGTTCGACAATAAAAAACCTACAGCAATGATGTTAGGTAGGTGGCAACCTTGGCATAAAGGACATACAGAACTTTTTAAAAAAGCTATTACTAAAACAGGTCAAGTATGTATAATGATTAGAGATGTACAAGGATTTGAAGACAACCCTTTTAGCACTACTGATGTGGCAGACAAGATTATAAAAGAATTGAACAAAGAAAACTTTACATATAATATAGATTATGTTATAATAAAAGTTCCTAATATTGTAAACATAAGTTATGGTAGAGGAGTTGGATATACTTTTACAGAACATGATCTTGGAGAAGATATTCATCAAATAAGTGCAACAAAAATTAGGAAGCAAATGAGAGAGGACGGTGACCTTGCCTGATATTGATATAGACTTTGCTGATAGAGATATTATATTATCACAACTTAATCACAGAGTAGCAAAACTAGATACAGGTAAGAAACATAATACAGGTGTGTATGTTACTGAATGTCCACACAACCCTGTTAACAATATATGCACGGTTGATTATAAAACTGCTGAAGACCGCGGATACTTTAAATTAGATTTTCTAAATGTGTCTATCTACAAAGATGTAGAAGACGAGACACATTTAATAAGCCTAATGAGAAAGGAGCCACTATGGGAACTATTGGAGCACAAGGACTTCGTCGATCAAGTCTTTCATCTAAGCGGACACGACAGTCTGTTGAAACAATTGAAGCCTACCTCGGTAAGCCAATTGGCCGCGACACTAGCAATAATACGTCCAGCCAAAAGACATCTAGCGGACAAAGACTGGCAAACGATAATGAAAGAAGTTTGGATAAAACCAACAAACGGTGACTATTATTTTAAGAAAGCACATGCTATGAGCTATGCTGTAGCATGTGTAGTACACATGAATTTAATTTGCGAAAAAATGACTACGTAGGTTTGCGTATTAGTTGTACGCTTTTTCTTTTTACCCGTTTAACTGTAAGATTATTAATATTTGTAACAGGTCCTATTGTTACTTTAACGTCTTTACTATTCATAGTTAGTAGACAATGATTGTAATATTTCATGTCTTCTCGCAAGAATATATTGATAGGTATCATTCTATTTGATTCCCACCACCATATACTTCCTAATTCTAATAAACGTTGTTTTTCTTTTTCAGTCTTTAGTTCTGTGTATACAAACATTGTAGTTACATATTGATCTTGATTTGCAATGATGCCTACATATTCGTTGCCACCGTAAGTAACTACGCTTATATATGGAAAATTTTGTTCTATATCTTTTGTTAACATTAATCCGATAAATATTAGTATGCTTATACCAAGATATTTAGTCAATAATAAAATTACCTTAGTCGCAAACGGCGACGGGTTTGTAACGGAGTATAGACCAGTGTACCAAAAACAGATAGAAGTATTCAAAGGCATAGACAACACATTAGAGTTTCGTGTTTTAAATGCTGACCAGAAACCATTAAACATTCAAAACTACACGCCCAAATTTGTAGCGTTTGATGAAAATAACAAATTAGTAATTGAACATGATGGCACAGTGTTAGATGATAGTTCTGATACAAGAGGTAAATTTAAAGTTACTATTACAGAAAATGATTTGTTAAACATACCTGCACAATTTTTGACATATAATACTTTCTTGGTAGATAGTGCAAATACAAAAATACTTACATACGCTTATTCACACTTTGATGCAAACGGTGTGCTTAAAGTAAGTAAAGATGCTTTCCCTTCACCAGCTGATAGTTTAAGTGTAACCACTTTTACCGAAACTGCAACAGACATATGGACTACTGAAGGCATAAATGCTGAGCCAGCAATAAACGGTAACGAAGCATTACATACTGCCGCATTTTATACAGACGGTTACGTTGGAGATGTCATAATACAAGCAACACTAGATAATCAACTTTCAAGCACAAATAATTGGGCTGACGTAGCTACTGTAACTTTAACTGGCAGTGAAACAGATCCTGTACCACAAAATTATACAGGAGTATTCAGCTACATAAGATTTAAAACCACTACAGATCCTGCAAATAAAATAACAAAGATATTGGTAAGAAACTAGTTGACAAACTAGTCTGATTACGCTATACTAGTATTATGAGTGTAGTCGTAAATACAGTTCTGACATACTTGCCTGCTAAAAGGAAAACAACTCCTAGTGGCTGGACTTCATTCAACGCCCCGTGTTGTCATCATAATGGACACACAGCAGATACACGTGGACGTGGAGGCGTTATTCAAAATGACGGCGGAATCTCCTATCACTGTTTTAATTGTGGCTACAAATGTAGCTGGCAACCGGGGCGACCATTTTCGCACAAAATGCGTAGACTGTTACAGTGGCTTGGTACCGCAGATGATGTAATCAACAAACTAGCATTAGATGTGATGCGTGAAAACGAAGGAGTAGAAGCACAGGAGCGTTCGATCGTACTTCCTGAATTTAACACTGTGCAGTTACCAGACTCCGCACGTAAACTACAAGACTGGGCAGACTATTGTGCATTAGAACCAACAGGTGTTGATAAGAATCTAATTAAGATATTTGAATACATGAAACAGCGTGACTTGTATTTAGATGATACTGACTATTATTGGACACCCGAACTTGCATATAGAGATAGACTTATTATCCCTTTCTATTATGATAAGCGTATTGTAGGTTGGACAGCAAGGACAGTTAACCCAGATAAAAAACCAAGATACCTAACAGAAGTACAGCCAGGGTTTGTATACGGACTAGATGAACAACGTCCAAACAAAGTATTTTGTATTGTAGTTGAAGGACAAGTTGATGCACTACATGTTGACGGCTGTGCATTAGGAGGATCAGAAATAAACGAACAACAAACATTGTTATTGAATAGATTGCAAAAACAAATTATTGTTGTACCTGATAGAGATAAAGCAGGCAGTAAATTAGTTGAACAAGCTATTGATTACGGATACAGTGTAAGCATGCCAGACTGGAGTCAAGACATGGTTGACGTAGGTGATGCTGTAAGTAAATACGGTAGACTATATGCATTATATAGCATTGTGTCTTCTGCAGAGGATAGTCCGTTGAAAATAAGACTTAAAGCAAAGAAATGGTTCGGCCAATGAGTATAAGAGGATTTTATAATAATTTACCTTTTAACACAGGTAAAGATAATAATAAAAATAATATACCTTGGCTGGCGTTACAAAATCAATTAGAACAAGCAAAGACAGTTACAGAATTAGGATGTGGTACTGGTTGGTTAAGTGCAAGAATAAAAAACAAGTATCCTCATTTAAAAGTAGTTGGTGTTGACATATCAGAAACGGCAATTAATCAAGCATGTAATAGAACTAAGGATGTAAATTTTTTTGTAGATAATTTATTAGAATATAATAAAAAGGCAGATGTAATTATTAGTATTGGTGTATTACATCATATAGAAACTAGTAATATAAAATCTTTATTACATAGGACTATTAATTTATCTAAACAATACTGCTTCTTAGGTTTGTATCACACTAACAGTAGAAAAGCAATGTTTGATTTTTTTGAACAATATCCTGAAAGCAAGCGAAAAGATATTTTTAAAAAAATGATGCCTCACATGCAAAATACAGAACAAAGAGATAGTTGGTACAGGGATCAATTTTACAATCCATATGAAGAATCTGTTTCATTAAAAATCTTACAAGAAGTAGCTAGTGAAACAAATACAAATTTACATTACACTAATTTAGATACTGACGATACATATAATAATATAACAAATAAACTAAACACATTTGAATTTACAAGTGGATTTATTTATGGAGGGTATTCAAAATGAAATGGATATTAAACTTAATTAAAAAAATAAAGATGGAGATAGCCTATAGGAAAAAACTTAAAAAGGCAAAAGAAGAAGATCCATTTATTTACAAATAGGAAATAATTATGTTAGCTAAGATTTGGGATTTAATTTGTTGGCCCTATAAAGAATACAAATTTAGAAAGAAGATGAAACAATTAAGGAAAAAGGATCCTTATATTTACAAATGAAAATAGAATACATATTGCGTGTAAATGATTTAGATATACATTACACTAACGAAACAAATGGCGGCGGCGATCGTTTTATGACTGAGTATGTCAAGGTTGTAAAAGAATGGTACGGCAAGGTTGATAGCCTATTAGAATGGTGTGCTGGCCCTGGCTTTATAGGGTATGGAATGCTAGGTGCAGGCATTTGTAATTCAGTAGCGTTTAGTGAAATATTTGAACCTGCAATAGATATGTGTAGAAAAACAGCAGATGTTAATAACATAGATGTTAACATATACACAGAAGAAAATTTAGATAATGTATCCGAGCAATTTGATCTGGTTGTCGGAAATCCGCCGCATTGGTGTAAAGAAGAATATGCGGTGCAAGCGTTACAATCTTTAAGTTCAGGTCACCCTTTAGATTCACGTCTAAAGCAAGTTCTAATTGATGAAGATTGGAACGTACATAAAAGTTTTTTTAGTAACATGAAAAGGCTATTAAAACACAACGGAAAGATTTTACTGCAAGAGAATGCGACAGGTTCAAGTCCTGAACAATGGGCGCAGATACTAGAAGGCACAGGTTTAAAAATATACAGCCGTGCAGATAGTGTTGCATACAAATCTTTAAACATTTATTATTTGGAGGTAGGACATGACTGAATTTGGTAACGGAATGTATA
>TARA_B100001057_G_scaffold131558_1_pt1 | contig 11955 bp, 14 predicted proteins | sample TARA_B100001057 | Tara Oceans TARA_B100001057 (sample SAMEA2621839) | marine metagenome | biome: marine biome (ENVO:00000447); feature: surface water layer (ENVO:00002042); material: "saline water (ENVO:00002010), including plankton (ENVO:xxxxxxxx)" | depth 5 m | reverse complement strand
GTTACCTCTGCTTCGGTTCAAGCTGACATTGTGTCTGTAGCAGAGTACAAAGATTATTCCTGCAAAGAACTTGCTTTAGATGCACTTAACATTCAAAACAGAATTCCTGAAATTTCTTCTGTTATCGATAAAAAGAAAAAAGACAACGATGCATATATAGCCACTGCAGTTGTGTTTATGCCAATCTTGGCTGCAGGGATTAAAGGGAATCAAGAGGAAGCTGCCAAACTAGCCCTTTATAAAGGTCAACTAAACGCAATTAGACAGGCTGCAATTATGAAAGATTGCGAAATTATTATTCAAAATTAATTTATCTGTTGTAAGTCAGAACGCTTTCTAGCACGGTAACCATATTTTGTGGATCAATCGGAGATTTAAAGAATCCATAAAATCTACCTGATGGACTAAGCAGTGCAAGATTCATGCTGTGATCCATGTCGTAGTCAATGCGTTTTGAATCTACTACTGGCACAAATGGAAGAGTAAGCTGTGTTGCTAAAGTATAAATAGTTCCTATGTCCCCGCTGACACCTATAAAAGAAGAATCAAAAGATTTGGCGTATCTATCAATCAGGTCAGGAGTGTCTCTATCAGGATCGACAGAAACGATCATAAAATTGATCTTATCTCTTAATTGAATATTTCTTTCAGCAAGAAGATTAGAGGCCTTTTTCATTTTTGCCATAGTCATTGGACACATATCAGGACATGAGGCAAAACCCATAAACACCAAATGCCATTTCTCAAGTAAATTTGTCTGCCTAAAAACATCTGATCCTGATTGAAGCCTGAAATCTGTTAACTGTCTAGGTGCTGATAATTCATAAAATTTAAGCTCTTTATATTCGTCTCTAGTTAACTCTTTAGGAGATACTATGCTGTATACAAAAACACCTATCACCATCGAGACTAATACTAGACAAGATAAAACAGTTAATCGGATGTTTGAGGTTTTAGACATAAGCAAAAACTGCCCTATCAGCAACCATCAATAAGAAAATTAAAGTTAGGTAAATGATAGAATATAAAAACAAGTTCATTGAATAATCAGCTCCGTTACTATTTTTTAGCTTCCATGATTTTTGGATAAAAATTCCGCCTAAGAATGAAGCTCCAAATAAATATAAGTAGCCAAAATAGCCGGTAGCGAACAATAGCAGCGACACAATCATCAATAAAATTGAATAAAGTACTATTTGGATTTTTGTGTATTCAATACCCTTCACTACTGGCATCATTGGAATGCCTGCCCTTGCGTATTCATCTTTTTTGTTAATAGCTAAAGCCCAAAAATGAGGTGGTGTCCAAATAAAAATTAATAGCACGAGCAACAAGGGTAAGGGATCTATTGTACCCACAACTGCTGTCCATCCCAGCAAAGGAGGCATTGAGCCAGCTAAACCTCCGATCACTATGTTTAGAACTCCTGAAAATTTTAAAATCTTAGTATAAACAAATGCATAAAAAACCCAGGTTGCAAAGGTTAGAGCCCAGGTTAGAAAATTATTAAAGTAAAGTATTAAAACCGATCCAGAGATAAGCAAAATAATGGCAAATAAAGTTGCTGAAAAAACGCTTATCTTTCCAGTAACAATAGGTCTTTTGCCGGTTCTTTCCATCACAGAGTCATACTCAAAATCTAGTATCTGATTGATTGCAGCTGATGATCCAGCTATCAAGGCTATTCCCAAAAAACCTGAAAAGGCAGTCATAAAGTTTAAATCAAAATTGGTTGCCAAGACCATAGAAGCTCCGGCTGTGATCATGAGCAAATACAAAACACTGGGTTTTGTTAGTTTGTAATATTCGATGATAGTCAGGCTCATGCGGTGCTTATTGTAGAGGATTTTAGCCTAATAAAGGATAAATACATCAACAAGAATAGTGCACCCAAATTATGAGCTATGGCTACATATAAAGGAACTTGAAAATAGATATTCGACATTCCTAAAACAAATTGAAAGCCGATTAAGAAAGCAAAGCCTAATGAAGCTAATCGATAATTCTCTCTATAAAAGCGCCAGGTTAACAATAGGAATACTATAGAGACCGCAATAGCTCCTAGTCTGTGAATAAAATGAATAGCAACTCTAGACTCAACATCCAGTTGTCCGCCTAAATAATCTGGGCCTATTTGCTGCAGAAAATTAAATCCTTTGGTGTAATCTGCCGGAGGTAACCATTGCCCATGACATTTAGGAAAATCTGGACAGGCTAAGGCTGCGTAATTTGAGCTAAGCCAAACACCAAGAATAATTTGAGCAATTAAAAATGGAAAAGCCCAATTTAGTAAAGTTTTTGTTTGGGTAAGCACTGAGAAGCTAACATTAAAAGTAGACCTGAGTTGTGAAGATCTTAAGAAGATTAGAAAGACAAGTGTGGTTGTGAAAAAACCCCCTAATAAATGCAAAGTAACGACCTGAGGCCAAAGCTGAAGGCTTACTGTTAAGTATCCAAATAATGACTGTATACAGACCAAAACTGTTGCAGCAAAGATTAAATTATTGAGTCTTTTATCTTTTATTTTTGAGAAAATAGCTAAAAAGAAAAGACCAAAAATTAATAATCCTAAAGTCCCGGCAAAATATCTATGGACTACTTCAGGAACTGCCTTAACTAATTCAAATTGTCTTTCAGGAAAAGTCACGTTTGCTTGTTTTATCTCTGAATCAGTTACTGGCATCCAAAGGTGACCGTAACAACCCGGCCAATCAGGACATCCCAGACCAGCGTCTACCAATCTTGTCCAGGCCCCGAGACCAACGACTACAAACGCTAAAAATATTCCTATTAAGCTAATTACCTGAATCTTTTTAAAATTATCCAATTTTTGACACTCTTAATAATTTTTTTAAATCTTCCAAGATTTGCTTGAAGTTCTCATTTTTATCTTCTTTGTGACCATAAAACATAACAACATTTCCAAGAGGATCAACAATAAACAAGGAACCATCCTCGAAAGGATTTATGTTTTGGTTTTGAAATTCTTGGAATATTCTTGAGTCATCATCATAGGTAGCATGATTTAGAGGTTGATACTTTTCTATAATGGCGAAATTTTTATCTTCTGCGGTCAGTAAAAATCTGGATACTCTAATACTTTCTCTGTTGAGTGCAATGTTTGTTTGTCTGGCAACATAAGCAGCATCATCACAAATATCAGAACAAACATCTTTGATGAATTGAAAAATCATCCAATCTCTTTCTATAGTTTCAATATTAAAAGGCTGATAATCAAATGTAACACCCAGTTTCCCCATTTCTATTGGTGGTGATAACAGTTGCCCATTATTCACTCTTCCTTCGGGAAGAAAACTACCTGAGTAATACCAAATAGTACTGGAAAGAATCACTAATATTGGAGTCAAAAAGATTAACAGTGCTATCATGAAATTCTTTTTAATCATTTGCTTTGAATCCTACGAAAATGAAACCAGTCAAAGCAACTAAAGCCAAACCTAGCCACTGAAAAGCATAGCCAAAGTGACGGTTTGCCTTTAAATAAACTGGTTGCCAGATCCTTGTGAAACCCTCCATAGAAAACTCATCCAACTCAAATACCACGGCTGGATAACTTGTGCTCCACTCTTTATTGATGGTATCGATGTCAAAAGTTTGCATTTCCAGAATGTTATCTGATGTTTGATTGACTTGATTATCTAAAAAGAAAGCTTTCTCAATAGGTCTAAAAATTCCCTGTAAAAAGTAGTCTTTATTCTGGTTTATCAGGGGCTCATCAAATGAGGAAGTCCAACCTCGCGAAACAATTAACGACTCTCCATCGATTGGTTTGAATTCTTGATAAACCGAATAACCGCGCGATCCTTCAAAAATTGCGTTATCGATCAATATTACTTTCGGTCTAAATGTACCTTGCATATAAAAGGGTTTGTACCACTGGCTGGGAGCAGTGTATTCTAATGAAATATATTCTGTTGGGGGTAATGTTTGTTGATTATCAATAAAACTTTCAAGCTTAGATTTTTCTAATCCCCTTTGATATTGCCAAAAACTTAAGCCAAATAAAATTGGTAATATAATCATCATAAAAGCTGTAAACTTCCAACCAGGATTAAATTTTCCAATGATAGTAAAAATTCTCATCGTAATTCTAATGATAGCTATGCTGATCAGTCTCTTCTCTAGTGCGGTATTCATGGTTAGAGACAAAAAAGGAGCTATGACTAGAAGCTTCAGTGCTCTGAGAGCAAGAGTAATCATTGCAGGACTCCTTTTGTTGACTCTTGCTTACGGTCTTTACAGTGGTCAAATAATTGTTAACAGCCCTTGGGGTTAAAAAACGTAGACCACCAATACTAATAATATCCATACAACATCGACAAAGTGCCAGTACCAAGATCCTGCTGCCAAACCAAAGTGATCTTCTTTAGTGAATGCCCCTCTGAAACCTCTTATGGTCATTATGGTTAGAATTATTGCTCCGAGACACACATGAAATCCATGAAAACCAGTCATTAAGAAGAATGTTGTTCCATAAATACCCGAACCTAGGGTTAAGCCCATATGATCGTATGCTTCGTAGTACTCAAGACCTTGTAAATAAACGAATACAAAACCCAGCGTTAGAGTTGCAACCATCCAGAATTTAAAAGCTGTCCTATTTCCTTTTTTTAAAGCGTGTTCTGCTATGGTTATTGTTCCGCTGGAAGTTACTAAGCAAAGGGTATTCCAGAAAGGAAGCCAATGGCTAACGTTTGCAAATCCAGGAAAATTCATATTTTGTTTAGGCCCTTGGAACAAAGACTGATCCGGTGTCTGCATTACCGGCCATGTTGCCTCGAAGCCAGGCCATAACATATTAGTTATAGCTCTCTCTCCCTCTCCGCCTAACCATGGAACAGAAAAAACTCTCACATAACCAAGTGCTAAAAAGAATGCAAAGAAAAACATCACTTCGCTAAAAATGAACCATTGCATACCCATGACAAAAGATCTATTTAACTGATCGCTATACATTCCTTTATCGTTCTCTTTAATTACTTCTCCAAACCAAAAAAATAAAACTCCGAATATGACCAGAAAAGAAGAAATAAGTATCCAGTAGGAATTTGAATCAGGTTTATCTAAATCATTAATGGTGTAACCGGCCCCTAGAACGAAAAGCATCAAACCAAATGCCATCCAAATAGGCAATTTGCTGCTAGCTGGAACAAAATAAGAAGATTGATCAGACATTTTAATTACTTGCTTGTAATTTTAAATGAGAATCGGTTATATCAAAAAGGGTATAGCCTAAGGTTAGAACAGGAACGTCTCCTGGCAACTCAGGATCTATGATAAATCTTACAGGCATGGTTATTTTCTCGCCTGGTTGTAATAACTGAGCTTCGAAACAAAAGCACTCAGTCTTGTGAAAGTATTGTGCACCTTTTCCTGGCGAAACGCTTGGAATTGCTTGAGCAACCATAGCGACATCTGAAGGATTCTCAAAGGTGTAATCGACGGTATACGGAACACCCGTTTTAGCTTTCATTATTCTTGTTTTGGAACCAAACTTCCAAGACATGTTTTCATTGTTCTTAGTTACGAAAAGAATTTTAATTTCTTTTGAATCGATATTTTGGTCATACTGAGTGATAGTAGGTCCAGAAACTTTCCCATTTAGTCCTGTTATCTCACAAAAGACATCGTAAATGGGCACTAAAGCGAAACCAAAACAAAACATCCCAAGAACAAGGCTTAGTAATTTAATGTTTGTTTTTGTAGCTGCCTTCATTTAATTTCTGGTGGAGTATCGAAAGTATGGTAAGGAGCGGGCGAGGCAACTGTCCATTCTAAACCTTTAGCCCCATCCCAGACTTCATCAGTGGATTGTTTGCCGACAAAAACACTTTTCAGGATTACAAAAAGAAATAGAAGTTGAGTTAAACCGAATATGAAAGCTCCTATTGATATGACGGCATTGAAATCAGCAAATTGCAGAGCATAGTCAGGAATTCTTCGTGGCATTCCTGCTAAACCTACAAAATGCATAGGGAAGAAAGTTATGTTTACTGAAATGAAAGACATCCAAAAATGGGTTTTCCCTAAAATCTCATCGTACATATTACCAGTCCACTTTGGCAGCCAATAATAAACTCCAGATATGATTCCAAAAATAGCTCCTGGTACCAAAACATAATGGAAGTGAGCTACAACAAAGTAAGTATCATGATATTGGAAATCTGCCGGCGCAATTGCCAACATTAATCCGGAGAGCCCACCAATGGTGAACAGAGCTACAAAAGCAATAGCAAATAACATGGGGGTCTCGAAGCTGATCGAACCTTTAAACATGGTCGATAGCCAGTTAAAAACCTTTACACCAGTAGGAATAGCAATCAGCATTGTTGTGTACATAAAGAATAATTCACCTGCTATTGGCATTCCTACAGTGAACATGTGATGAGCCCAAACAATGAAGGATAAAAGTGCAATGGATGCAATTGCATAAACCATCGAGGTGTAACCAAATATAGGTTTTCTAGAAAAGGTTTCTATCACATGAGATACAACTCCGAAAGCAGGCAAAATCATTATGTAAACTTCTGGATGCCCAAAGAACCAAAAAACATGCTGAAATAATACCGGATCACCGCCCCCAGCAGCATTAAAGAAACTTGTACCAAAGTGAATGTCCATTAGCATCATGGTAACGGCACCTGCTAAAACAGGCATGACGGCTATTAAGAGATATGCAGTAATTAACCATGTCCATGTAAAAAGTGGCATCTTCATGAGAGTCATTCCTGGTGCCCTCATATTTAATATGGTCGTTATGATATTTATGGATCCCATAATGGATGATGCTCCCATGATGTGAACAGCGAAAATAAAAAATGTCACTGACGGGGGTGCGTAAGTAGTCGAAAGAGGAGCATAAAAGGTCCACCCAAAATTAGGCCCTCCACCTTCCATAAAAAATGTAGAAATGAGAATTCCGAAAGCAACCGGCAGAATCCAAAAGCTTAGGTTATTCATCCTTGGAAGTGCCATATCGGGGGCGCCTATTTGCAAAGGAATCATCCAGTTTGCTAGACCTACGAAAGCGGGCATCACTGCGCCAAAGACCATAATAAGACCATGATTAGTAAGCATTTGGTTGTAAAATGCTGGAGATACTATTTGGCTCCCGGGCTCAAATAGCTCTGCTCTTATTACCATGGCCATGGCTCCGCCTAAAAAAAGCATTAGGAAACTAAACCAAAGATAAAGGCTACCAATATCTTTATGGTTTGTAGTATATAGCCACCTAGTTATGCCTTTAGCTGGTCCGTGATGATGATCATCTGAATGGGAATCAATTACTGCACTCATAATATTTCTATATTTTAAAGTTTATTGTTTTTATAATCTAAAATGTCTTTTGGTATTACTATTTCACCATCGCCACTAGCGTCATTACCCCAAGCTTTTCTTGTGTATGTAATAACAGCGGCAATGTCCACCTCTGAGAGTTGTTCCGCGTAAGACTGCATTGCAGCACCTTGAACACCCTCCATTAAAATTTCAACTTGCTTAGCCTTATCATTTAAAACCACATCACTTCCGGCTAATGCTGGGAAAACAGGAGGTAATCCTTCTCCATTGACTTGATGGCAAGCAACACAGTTGGTTTGATAAACGCCTTCCCCAATTTCATATAGTTCTTCAGTGGACCATAGCTTTTCGGTTAGCAGGGCTTGTTGTATCTTTGCTTCTTTTTTCTCATTAACCCAATCCTCGTAATCCTCAGGAGATACTGCCTTTACCACAACCGGCATGTATCCATGATATTGACCACAAAGCTCCGTGCATTGCCCTCTGAAAATACCCTCTTCATCAACTTGCGTCCAAGCTGTGTTAATAAAACCAGGTATGGCATCTTGTTTTACAGCAAAATCTGGCACCCACCATGAGTGAATCACATCATTAGCAGTAATTAAAAACCTGATCCTTTTATTAGTTGGAATTACTAATGGTTCATCAACCTCAAGGAGATAATTTTCTGATTTAGGAGCGATATTATTCCTTTGATCTAAATCAGTTGTCAAATTACTAAAAAAGCTTACTTCGTCCTCTAAATATTCATATTGCCATTTCCATTGATGTCCAGTAATCAAAATATTAATATCGCCTTCTGCGTCATCATATGCTCTGATCATGGTAAAAGTTGCTGGAACTGCCATCACAGCCAGAATAACAGCAAACAAAATCGTCCATGTCATTTCCAAGGCAGGATGATCATCAAATTGAGCTGGTTCGTCGCCCTCTTTTTTTCTAAAAGCAATAATTAAATAGACCATAAAACCAAGAACAAGAACACCTATGACCACACAGATCCAGAAAATAGTCATATGCAGGTCAAAAATCTCCCTGCTAAGGGCATTAACCCCAGGAGTCATGTTTATATCTCCCCAACCCGCAAATAGCGGCAAAGATACGCAACTGGCGATCAATGTAGCGAGAAACTTTTTCATTAATTTCATTAAGTAATCTTTGTTTTGGTAAGCTGCGTAATTTTACTTCAAAAGTATGTGGAAAACTAACGCAAAGCCAATAAATTGTTGGTTTTAGGAAGTTTTCCTGTCCATGTTTCGAATGAGGCAGCTCCTTGCTCAACTAACATCCCCCATCCATCTGAGACTGTTTGAGCACCGTTTTTTTGAGCATCAATCATAAACTGGGTATCGGCCTGAGAGTAAGCTAAATCATAGGCTAGAGCGCAATTGCCATAAAGAGATGGATCGATAGGTAAGCTCTCATTTTCAAGTGTAGACATTGAGGTAGCATTAATAATTAGATCAAAAGAATGAAATTCATCCTGAATTGAATTAAAACTCGATGCTATAAGATTAGAATTTTTCCCTGAAGATTGTCTATATAGGGATAAATCCCTAACTAGTTGCTGAGCTTTTTCAAGAGTTCTATTTGCTATGCAAATGGTTTTCGGATTTAGATCCTGCAATCCAAAAGCTGCTCCCTTAGCAGCTCCGCCTGCTCCAATGATTAAAATCTCTTTACCATAGAGATCAAATCCTAAGTTCCGGTTAATGTCCTTTGCTAAGCCAATACAGTCAGTATTATCACCAATTATGAGATCATCCTTTCTATATAAGTTGTTAGAAGCCCCTATCATTTGAGCTTTAGCTGAAGAATCATTAGAAAATTTCAACGCTAATTTCTTGAAAGGCAATGTGACACTGAGACCTGAGCCCAATTTAAAAAAATCCTCCACGAAATCTTCGAAGTCTTCCTCATCAACTAAATATTTTCCAAAAGAAATTTGAATTTTTTGTTGATCCGCAAAGTGGTGATGGATTTCTGGTGATCTACTATGGCTAATGGGATTGCCAACTACTCCAAATCTTAAACTCTTCATTTTCTTATCCACTCCCCAGTTTCTAAATCTTGAATTGGAGTAGCGCCTGCGAAATCGCCAACCTCTCCCCTAATAATGGCTACCTCATTTCCAAAAATTTTTATTACTTCTTCTGCGGACATTGCAGGGGGGTCGTTTGAAATATTTGCTGACGTGCTTGTCAAAACTTTTCCAATTTTTTCTGTAAGTTTTATTACTTCAGGATGAGCACTATGTCGGAGGGCAACGAGATCAGAATTTCCTTTGATCCATTCTGGGACATTTTCATTCGCTTTAACAAGCCAGGTGTGAGGACCTGGCCATGGCTTTTTAAGTTTATCTATAACTTGTTTATCAAGATGATTTATATATTTTTCAAAATGCTCAAAAGTTCCGCTAATCAAAATTAAACCTTTACATAAAGGTCTTTTTTTTAACTCACAAAGTCTATAAACATCTTTTTTTGAGTCAGGATCACACCCTAGCCCATAAAGTCCTTCACATGGATAGGCATAAATCATGATGAGTTTGGCTTTATTGATCTTCCAACAGGATTCTTTTTTGTTCTTCTCTTTGATCAGCTATTTTTTTAGCTAAGTCATCATCTCCGGTGCCAAGCATTTGAGCGGCTAAATGTCCTGCATTTACTGCTCCTGCTTTTCCGATAGCTACAGTTGCAACTGGAACTCCTCTAGGCATTTGTACAGTTGAAAAAAGAGCATCCAAGCCATTTAAGGGTCCACCATCCCCTGGAATTCCAATAACAGGTAAGGTGGTATGGGCAGCAATATTTCCTGATAGATGTGCTGCCAAGCCAGCAATTCCAACGAAAACTTTTGTACCGTCCTTGATAGTAGTTTCAATAAATTCTTTGAGAGCCTCCGGTGTTCTGTGGGCACTGAGTACTTTTATAACCGAGCCAATCCCATAACCATCTAAAACCTCTTTAGTTGCTTCTGCCAAGGCCATATCAGACTTTGATCCCATCACAATTGCTACGCTATTAGTCATAATTTTTAGATATTTAGTTTTTGTTATTAACCCACATATAATATATGCAAAGTAAATTTATAAAAATGAAATTATTGAATATTTTAGAGTTTCCAGATCCAAGACTTAGAACAAAAGCTAAGCCTGTTCAAGAAGTTACTGATCTTCATAAAGAAATTATAGATGACATGATTCATACCATGTATGAAAGTAAGGGCATTGGTCTTGCTGCTACGCAGGTAGATTTTCATGAGAGAATTCTTGTCATCGACATTAGTGAGGATAGAAACGATCCAAAAGTTTTTATTAATCCAAAAATAAAAGTACTTGATAACGATAAGATGTTCACATATCAGGAAGGCTGTCTTTCTATTCCAGGATTTTATGAAGACATATCTAGACCAGAAAAGATTGAGGTCAATTATTTAGATCAAGAAGGCGAAAAACATACAATCAAACCTGATGGTCTCCTTGCAGTGGTTATTCAACATGAAGTGGATCATCTCAATGGCATTCTAATGGTTGATTACATCTCAAATGTAAAAAGAGAAAGAATAAAGAAAAAGCTTCAAAAACTAGCTAAAGAAAAAGCAGTATCCTGAATTATGAAAATAGCTTTTGCTGGTACTCCAGATATTGCAGCTACAATTCTAAAGTCCTTAATCGATAAGAGAGATCATGAAATTACCTGTGTTATTACCTCAGTTGATAAACCCTCAGGTAGAGGAAGAAAATTAGAGCCCACTCCTGTAAAAAAGATAGCTTTAAAAAATAATTTAAAGTTAATGCAGCCTAATTCTCCAAAGACTAAAGAATTTATCAATGAGTTTAAAAATTACCAATGTGATATTCTTCTGGTGGTTGCTTATGGTCATATCTTGACTGAAGAATTACTAGAAACACCTAAGTACGGAAGCGTAAACATACATGCGTCCCTTTTACCTAAATATAGGGGGGCAGCTCCAATACAAAGAGCTATCTTGAATGGGGATAAAAAAAGTGGTCTGACTTTTATGAAAATGACAAAAGGGCTTGATTCTGGTCCGATGTCTAAGAAATTTGAAATACTTATAGAAAAGGAAGATACCACTGCTGATTTAACATCAAAGATGGCCTCTTTAGCTGCAAAAGAAATTAATCAATTTTGCTCTGATTGGCCTTATCTGATAAATGATTTAGAGGAGCAAAATGAAAAAGATGCTTCTTTTTCTCCAAAAATTATGAAGAGTGATGCATTTATTGAATGGTCTGATGAAGCTGAGAAAATCAGCAAAAAGATAAATGCGATGTACCCTAATCCGACTATATCTATTGATATAAATGAAATTGAAATAAATCTTTGCAAATCAAAGGTAAATAAAAAGTTTATTGGCGATCCTGGAGAAATTATTGAATTTAATAAAAATATTCTTGCCATTGGTTGTGGAGATTATGCATTGGAAGTTACTGAGCTTTGCAGGGCAGGAAAAAATAAACTATCCATCAAGAATTTTTATAATGGAGCTCAAAAACTTTTCAAGAAAGGCGATATTATTTCTTGAATATTAGGTGTATAAATATCACTGAAGTTTTAGTTATAAAGAAATAAATTGGAAATTTTAATTCTCGGAGCTGGCCAAGTTGGC
>TARA_B100001057_G_scaffold500640_1_pt1 | contig 11958 bp, 9 predicted proteins | sample TARA_B100001057 | Tara Oceans TARA_B100001057 (sample SAMEA2621839) | marine metagenome | biome: marine biome (ENVO:00000447); feature: surface water layer (ENVO:00002042); material: "saline water (ENVO:00002010), including plankton (ENVO:xxxxxxxx)" | depth 5 m | reverse complement strand
TAAAATTTTTTTTATCAATGATTGTTTTATCAACTTTAAGACGACCCCTACTAGGTTTTAAAATACCCAAAATTATATCAATTAATGTTGATTTACCTATACCAGACTTTCCTTCAACTAAAATTTTAGAATTTTTTTTAATTTTCAAATTAATGTTTTTGAAAATTTCAAAATCCTTTGAATACTTGAAAAAAATATTTTTAAGTTCAATTTTATTTTTAAAATTTAGTTTTTTATATTTTTTTGATTTAAAATTAATATTTTTATTTGCTTTAATAAAATTTAATGCATCATTTGCTGAATAAATATGAGCTTTAGTTCTTGTGATGCTATAATAAATTTGTTGTATATTTGGTATTATTCTTTGAGTGCTAAATACAAGAGCAGTAAGTTTAGGGATTTGGTCAATGATACTTACAGATGAAAGAGATATTAGTGAGATACCTATTATGATAAAAGTAATTATAATAGTAACTATTATTAAACCGGGAAGAAAGGCGATCAAATTGTTAAAGATTGTTTTATCCATAATTAATTTATCATAATATCTAAATTTATTGACATACGCGTTTTGCAAATTATTTAAGATAATATTTTTAAGTAAATTAAAAGTATTGGTAACTGTATAAGTTTTTTTTGTTATATGTTGAGCAATATCTTTGCTATTTTGGTTTATTTTTCCCTTAAGAATATAGTTTATAATTAAGTAAAATGATCCAACTATAGATGTTACTATCAAAGTAATGTAAGGATCCATCACAATCATTAAACAAAAAATAGAAATAGATATAAATGTTGATGAAGTAAGTAACGTAAATGAGTTTACAACAATAGAAACATCGTGGTTTTTTTGTAGACTAGATAATATATAATTTAAATTATTTTTTTTATTTGCATAAAATTTGTATGTGGCTGAACTTTTGATCGTATTTAAGTTTAAAGTATGCGCTATTCCATATCCCAATTTTAAGCTTAAATAAATTATTAAAGCTTTTACTATAGCAGACAAAATAATTACAAAAATAAATATTGTTGCAATAAAAAATAAAAATTTCTTATTATTTAAATATTCTGAAACATCGTAATTGATATAACTAAAATATTTATTTAGATTTTCTGGATTTATTATTAGTTCTGCGAATAGAAGTGTTGAACTGACCGACAAAATTTCTGAAAAACTTCCTACAAAAGTTAAAAATATAAAAAAAAATAGAAGATATTTTTGTCTAATTGTAAAAAATTCTAACAATGAGAATATAAATGAAAAGATTTTTCTTTGAATTTTCATATAATCAATATATCAATTTTTAGTTATATATAATACGTTTAACCATGATAGCAAAAATAGGCAACATGAAGAAGATAATCACAAAATGTCATATATTCAGAAAAAAATAAATACTATAATTTTATTATCTTCTTTAGGCTTATTTTTTTTCTTATTATCCTCTGAGATAACTTATGGTTTGCCTTTTTTTTTAAATGGAGATGAAAACACATTTATCAAAAGCACACTCTATTTTTATGGTTTTTTTACGCATGTTGATCAAAAATTAATTGATCCAATTACAACACCTTTATTAAACTTTTTATTAAGTGGTTTTATAGGGGTAATTTACAAAATTTTTTTTACAGACCTTTTATTTAGTGAATATCAAAATTTTATATTTTTAAACCCTGATAAATTTGTCTTATTTTCGAGAATTTCAAGTTTATTAGTAAGTTCTGGATCAGTAATATTATCTTACTTAATTCTTAAAAAGTTGAAAATTAAATCAAGTATTTTTTTTCTTTTTTTACTCTCGATATCGCTGTCTCCAATTTTTATAGATGTGGCAATTGTGGGTGGAAAAAATGCTTATTTATTATTTTTTTATTTAATTCAAATATATTTTTTTTTAAAGTATTTAAATAATCCAGAAAAATTTACTTTTAAAATATATATTCTTTTTGCTGTCTTGGGAGCAATTGCTTGGGGTATTAATTTATGGGGGTCACTTCCGTCTGTATATTCAATTTTATTTTTACACTATCAAAAATATAAATTTAAAGAGATCAATAAAATAATTTTCTTTGGAATTTTATTTTGTCTTATTGGAGTTTTTCCAAATTATTTTTTATCATCAGGTCATAGCCCTTTTCAACATTTATTTGACTCATCAATGATTGACAATGACCACATAATGTATCCTGTTAAGAACAGATTTTACATTTTTTTTCACGAAATATATCAATCAATTTATTTAATTTTTGTAACTGAAAAATTTACTTCTTTAATCATAATTTTATTAATAATTTATCTTGTAAAAGATAAAAAAAATATTAAAGATTTCAATTATAAAATAAAAATAGTTTTAACTTTTATTTTTTTTATTTTTGAACCTGCTATTTTATTTGCTATAGCGGAATGGTCTTATCCTCAATTTCGTTATTTTGGACCTTCAGTAATTATTTTAAATTTTTTGTTCATTTATTTATCTTATATATTTTTTTCTAATCTTATTAATTATAAATATAAAATAGTTTTTATTAGTTTTTTTATGATTATTTTTTTTAATTCTATATATTCTAAAATTAATATTCATTATAAATTTAAGGAATCGATTGATAAAAAATTTATTCAATATCAAACTTTTGACAAATATTCTGACAAAAAAGTCATTTATTCTCTTTCAAATTTAGTGATGAGAGAAAATTTTGAAACACTCAACTTATACAGAAATCTTTTAGAACAAAAAATTCTCACGCCTGCTATCCATGCAGATGGAAAAAATTCACTTGAACAAATTGAAAAAAAAATTTCAATACTTCAAAAAAGTGAAGAAAGAAGTATATTACCCAGCTCAAAAAATTTAATTTTCTTGGGACAAGAATTTGACATTAATAAAAAAAAAGATTTGGTAAATTTTCTCAAAAAGAATTTTAATACTATTGTACTAGAAAAAGATAATAATAATTTAAACAAAATTTTGACAGATGAAAAATTTGAAAAAAATGTTTTAAAGTCAATGGAAATTTATACTGCAAGAACCTTGTTGGAAAGAATACTAGATAATCCAAAGAATGATTATATTGTTGGTCCCGAAATTTATATTTATAATCTTAATTAAAAAAGTTAAATGCAAATAAAATTTTCTGTCGTCATTAATACTTTTGAAAGAGAAACACAAATTTTAGATCTTAAAAATTGCTTTAAATCTATATTTTCTCAAACTCATGAACCTGATGAGATCATATTGATCCATAGTGGAGATGAAAAATTAGAAAAAATACATCTTGGTAATTTGAGTGATAAAATAAGAGTTATAAATTGCCCCAAAAAGACAAATATTTCTGAAGCAAGAAATATAGGAGCAAAGTATTGTAAGATTAATTATTTAGCTTTTATAGATGATGATGATCTTTGGGGAAAAGACTATTTAAAAAAAAGTTATGAATTTATTAAAAAAAACAAATCTAAAACAATATTATCAACTGTATATGTAACTAATCATGAAAAGAAAGAAGTTCTTTTTAGAAGTCCAAGAAGTTCTAAAATTGAAGATTATTTCAATGTAAACATTGGTGCCATGGGATCCAATTTAATAATTGAAAAGTCAGAATTTGAGTTGGTAAAAGGTTTTGATACAAGTTTAACTGTATCTGAAGATAAGGGTATTATCATGGACCTTATATTGAAAAAAAGAAAAATTCATTTTCAAGATAATTATGTTTGGTACAACTTAAAAACTCCAAATAGTATCACGAAACAACCACAAAAGATGGTAGATGGTCTTTCAGCATTTTTAGAAAAATATAAAGATTTTATGAATTATAGAAATCGTTTTTTTATTACTAAGAAAATTTATTCTTATAAAAAAAAGGTTAATAAAATTTATTTCATTCATTTCATTTTTATGTTTTTTGTAAACAAATTTTTAAATTAAATTATTGAAAAAATATTTCAAAATATCTTTGTACTTATTATTTTTAAATTCACTTTTTTTTATATATTTAAGATCATTGTTAACTTTCCATAATAAATACATAATCAAATAATCTTTATTAATAATTTTGTAAAATTTTTTTTGATGATTTTTAAAAAAAGAAAACCAATTATCTTTATAATATTTTGATGAAAAAATTTTATAATTAATCAAATCAAAATAATAAGTTGCATATTCTGAATAAAAATTAAGATCTATTAAATAATATTTGTTCTTATAAATTACTACATTTTTATAATATAAATCACCATGGACAGGTGTAACTAAAATTTCTTTAGATTGTAGATAATCTTTATACCTATGATAGTTTTCATTATTGTGTTCTTTGATAAATAATTCTAAATTTGTCAGATTTAATATTTCTGAAGCCTTTTTTTTTAAATTAAAAACTTTATAAAAATCCACATATTGTTTTATGAATTTTTTGTCAAACTGTGAAATTTGAGTACCGCGTGGAATAAAAAAACCGAAAAAAAATGGATAAATTTTAAAAATCCCAAAATTTTTAGAATTAAAATATGCATTGTTAATCAATTTTCTATATACCTTTATTTCTGTTCGGACACTTCTAAAAGCATGAGTTGATAATGGAATTTTTAAAAAAAAATAAAAAAAATTTATAATTAAAATCTTAGTACTTAAGTTAAATTTTATTAACATTAAAAAAATTCTTAATCTTATCTTTTATTCTTCTAGTATAACTAAACTGAATAACTTTATTAGAATTTTTATTATAATCTGTTTTAACAATATCTATTTCTTGTTTAGTAATTTCATGTTCAAGTTTCCAGTCTCTATATGTTGAGTGGTGACTAAATCCAGTTAAATATTTGAAGTAATTCTCTTCTTCATTAATATATTTGTGAAGTTTTTGTAATTGTTCTGTATAAGAATTTTCTAGGTAATTGTGTTGTATTTGAATTTTTAGAATTCTTCTTCTTTTATTGCCTAAATTTGGAGCGGCTCTATGATAAAATGTATTACCCCATAAAAAACATTTGCCTCTATTCCCCAATAAACTGAACGCTTTTGTATTATGATTAATATCTTTCTTATAAATTTTATTTGTAATTTCAAATGGTCCGTCATTTTGACCTACATCAGTCAAATATACAAAAAAAGTCATCCAAATCGGTTTTCTTAGATCTAAATATTGTAAATTTTCTCCAGTGTCAGTATGCCATCCCCCAATTTCATTATGATTTACATGAGAAATTTTTGAGTTTGAAGGAATTTCAATAGATCCTGCATAAAATATTATTGGGTCCTTAATTAACTCGTTGGTAATAAATTTTACTTTATCGTTAAAAAATTCTTTTAATATGTCGTGACCGTCTTTACCTATACTTGTCAGATCAAGACGCACTTTTTCATCCTTACCGGAGAAATATGGATCTAAGATTTTGTTCCATTTCTTAATTTGCCCATCTTCAAAAATATTATTAAACTCAATAAATCCATTATTTTCATATAATTTTACTAATTCAGATGCCATAAACAATGATCTATAGTAAATAAAATAAATTACAAGATAAATTAATAACTAACTACTAAAATTAATCTATAATGAATAATAATGAATAAAAAAAAATTACTTTTTATTTTGAAAAAAAAAAGAATTCCTTTTGTAAACCTTACAGTAGACTTTAAAAATAAAAAAAAAGATTTAGATATTTTTATAAAAAACGATTCTAAATTGAGATTCGAAAAGTTTATTTATGGAAAAAACTTCTCTAGAAGAAAGTTACCAGTATTCCAAGACAATAATAGATTTTTTTATTACAACGAAACTTTTAAAAATAAGTTTATAATTGACGTTTCTTATAAAATTTCATTTAAAAAAAATACTATTATAAGATATGTTTTTAAAATTGATAAATTTAAAGATATTGAAAAGAACTCTAAAATAATCTTTTTTATTTATCATATCGGTAAAATTTTATGGGAGAAAAAAAATTCAATAAATCAAATTAATAAATTTATATTTAAACCTCATTTCAGAAATATTCGGAATCAAATTAATATAATGAAAAAATTTGAGGATAAATTGTCTGTCGAAGAATTCTTAAAAAGTTATTTTCACATAAAATTCAAAATAAGTAAAAACTCCTTACTTGATTTTAATTCAAACTTAATTCTTTTTATTGGATCTGATGGCACGGGTAAAAGCTCTATCATTAATAATTTAAATAAGGAACTGATTTCAAAAACATTTATTACATCTTTTGGTACTGCTCCAAAATATTGGTTTTCAACTTTTTTATCAAAATCTAGTTTAAAATTTAAATATATTAACTTTATTTATTTGTCATTATTATTTTTGGATTTTTTTATGAGGAAATTGAAAATATTTTTCATGGCAAAAAATCATTTTGTATTAATCGATAGATACCCTGGATTTATATACGGCCAAAAAAAAATTTTTCATAAATTAATAAAACTTATTTTACCTAGGCCAAAATTAATTGTTTTATTGACTGCTTCAAAAAGAATAAGATTAAAAAGGAAACCAAATGAATTTAAAAAAAATGATTTTAAAAAATGGGAAGATATGATCAATTATTACAAACTTCCTACTTATAGATTAAATACGTCATCATCTTCAATTAAAACCAATACATCAAAAATAATCAAATATATCTTTAAGTATAAAAATTTTTATAAAAGTATTTTGGATGATTAGTTTTTAAGTTATCAATTTTTCAACTTCATCAAAAAAGATTTTATAAATTTTTTTTAAATCACCTTTTTTATTTGCTTCCCAAATTAATCTATAATGAGGATCAAAGCCAATTTTCAGCCCAGAATATACATAATTTCTTAAATTGAATTCATAATTTTCGTCAATATTTAGTTTTAAACTATCTTTAATTTGTTTGCTCAAAGATATATTTGTATCCCTCTTTATCACGTTAGGTAACTTTAACGTGGTTCCAAGCTCCCCGAGTTGTAAACAAGGCTTTTTAAGCACTGCAGCCTCAAATATTGTTGATCCTGTGGCTGTAATTAATAAACTTGACCTATTCAAAACATCTGTTGTTTCATGTCTAAAGTTTATAAGTTTAATATTTGGAGTTTTCAGTATTTTATTTAAATACTTATAACTTCGGAGACCATACATTGCTGGGTGGTCTTTCACGACCAACGTAAAATCTGGTGGTAGTTGTAAGGAAATTTGTCTGGCAGTTTCGATTTGATTTGTAGATAGAGGAGACAAAAGGTCTGTGGCACTTTCTGGTTGAACTTGCAAAGGAAAATAAACGAAATTTTTTATTTCAGATAAATCATAATATTTAATTTTTTTTTCTAAAAATATATTTTTTATAAACGTAACAAAGTCACGGACCACGATTAAAAATGGTCTATCATCAGGTGTGGGACCCAGCCCTTTTATATGGTTATTTCTTTGTTTTGTAATACTAAAATATAAATCCCTTAAAAATCTTTTTAAAAATTTATTAATATTTGGAAAATATAAATAATCTTTTGTCATTTTAAAATAAATTTTTCTATAATGACTGTCTTTAGAATTAGATATAATTTCATCAACAATTTTTGAATCATATTCGATTTTATCCTTTTTATTAAGATCATTCAAAAACCTCATAAAGTTTGAGTCTCTATCTAAATAATCATATGTAAATATTTCTTTACCAGCAACTTTACAATCTGTGGTACCGATCATCATTGTATTCTTTTTTTTAAAAAATAAATTAAATATAGCATGAGGTAAACTAACAAAGTTTGGAGCTAAAATTATATCAGGTTTAAATTCATCATAGACTTTCTTTGCCATGTAATACAAAGCTTTGAAATAAATAATAATTTCATTATCAGTCTTATTTTGTTCAAAACTGTAATAAAATTTTTTTTTGTAACTTTTTGAGTGATGTCGAGCACTTTGTGTTAGCTGCCACATACTTTCAATTTCCAGGTCCTCAATTATCTCTTTCACGTCTAGATCTCTTTTATCTTTTGGAATATATTTCAAAGGATTTTCAATTACATCGTCATGGTTAATGATGATTTCGTATAAATTTTGATAATTTTGTTGTATTTTTCTATGAACGTTTTTTTTAAAAGATAAACAACCAAGCTCAAAACCATCTTTTTTAAAATTTTCTGCTAGAAAATACCCAATTCTGTTATGCCATTCTCTTTGTTGAAATATAAAAATTCTTTTTTTCATTTTAAAATATTAAAAATTTTTTTAGAAAAATCTAAAAGTAAAAAATCACAGTATCTTTTTGAGATGATTTGTAAACCATACGGTAAATCATTTTTTTTAGAATTATAAATAGGTATATTAATTGATGGATATCCTAAAGTTGTCCAGATTAGACAGGTATCGTCTCTTTCAGTTTGATCAAATTTTGGAGCATAACCAGCTGTTGTAGGAATAATCAAAAAATCATATTTATCAAATATTTCATCAAACTTTTTTTTCACGTTGTTAATTGTCTGTATAGAAAAAATTTTTTTTTTGTTAGTTATTTTTTTTCCTTGATGAATTATCTTTTTTAACATTTTGCTTAACCCTGAAAACTCAGGATTTATATTTTTTAAATAATAATATAAAGAATTATGATAAATTGTGTAAAAATTATCATGAAAATTATCAAAGATTTTTTGATTTTTTATTTTTGATAGCATCATTCCTTTTTTTTTTAATTTAAAAATTGTTTCTATATATTCAAATTTTGTCTCTTCACTAAAATTTTTGTATACTTGAAGACTATCATCAAAGAATCCTATTTTTATGTGATTTTTATTTTTATATTCATTATAATTTTTTTTATAATTGATAGTCCAAGGATAATCTTTGCCAATTTTTACAATTGTATTAAAAACTTTTTTTACACCATAAAAATCTCTGCTAATTATCCCTACAGTATCAGAGAGATCATTTGTTTTTAAAACTCCAATTCTATCTATTGCACCATACGTTGGTTTAAAACCAATAACACCACAATAGCTCGATGGTCTTAAAATTGAACCAGCAGTTTGAGTCCCTATTGCAACTGGCAGAGCTCCAACACAAACAGATATTGCAGCTCCAGTAGACGAAGTTCCAGCTATATGATTTTTATTAAAAGGATTTTTTCCTCTTTTTTTTTCTATATAATGGACAGCGAATTCAGCACAACTAAGTTTTGAAAAAATCAAACCTAAATTCTCCTCAATTTGAGTAACCAATCTCGCATTATTTCCTGATTTAAATTCTTTTCTAACTTTTATGCCAAATTTTGTATCAAGTTCTAATGTATTGATATTATCTTTAATTCCAATAGGTATCAAAAAAAGATTTTTTTTATCTTTTTTAAATGTAAAAATACTTTTAATTTGTTTAAAGATATATTTTTCATTTAAATCTACGTTGAACTGATAAGTTTTATCTAATAATTTGTAGTTTTTTATAAAATCTTTGTAAAAATTATTTACAAAATTGATATTTTTATTTTTAAAAATTTTCTCTAAATCTAATAGCGAATACTTTTTAAATTTTAAGCTTTGACGCATATTTACTCTTTTTTCTTGCTTTTAGAATTATTCGTTTAATCTTTTTATCATTTAAACCTGTAATTTTTTTATAATAAGTCATTGCATGAGGTTTTTTAATATCGTGCTCTCTTATTAAATTAAATCCTTGTTCCCTTGTAATTAATCCTCTCCTTACATCATCTGATGCGTGAACAGTTGCTCTTCCAATTCCCCTCTTCAAGAAATTAATATAATCATGAACCCCTGCCATCACACATTCATTGCTTTTATAACCTTTGTAGGTATTTTCTACCTTTGAATTAGTCCAACCAAAATGTTTTGACACAAAATCAATATTTTTTTGTTCATCCCAAAACATAAATTGGCCTAAATGAATAATTTCAGGTGAAAATTCCTTTAAGTCTCTTTGATTAGGATAACTCCAATTTGATAATTTTTTTAAATCAAATTTTTTAGAAATAAATTTATTATTTTTTTCAATTGCTGAAATTTTTATATTTCTGTATGGGGTAATTTTTTCTTTTTTTTTAAATGAGCCTCGGGCATCAGTATCTGCTGGAGCTTCACCAAATACAATCAACCTTATTTTCCAATCAATGCTTGTTTGCCACGAAAATGTCCCTACCCCTATATGACAATGCCAACATGCATCTCCAATTTTTCCCAAAGATTTTTTTGCAACATCATTGATTTTTTTTCTTGCAGCACAAAAAAACAAATGATCCAAATCAAATTGTTTAATACAATTTTCTAAGTTTTTTCTTCCTGTAATAGAGTACCAATTTTGCCCATGGGTTATAGCAAGTGGATTAAGATTATATTTTTTGGTAAGGACAAACGATTGAAATGTACTGTCTTTACCCCCGCTAATTGGTAATAAGCAATCGTAGTAGTCATCATTTTTATATTTTTTAAATATTTTCTCTAATTCTTTTTCTTTATTTTTCCATTCTATTGTCATTTTATCTTCTGCAGATTTACAAATTGAGCAGATGCCTTGACTATCAAACTTAATTCCTTCCCATGTTTCTGGCAAACAGCATCTGGAACAATAATTAATTTTTGAAAATATTTCTGATTTTGTAGTTTTTTTATTTACATATTTATACCAAAAATCTTTTGAATATTTCTTACCCCAAGGCACCTCTTGATAATTTCTGTCAAAACCTAACCAAAAAAACTTAGCAGACTCAGTATTTATATCATGGTAAATTTTAAATTTTACATTATTTGATGAAAATTTTTCCAAGTTTATAAATTCAATATTCTTAAATTTATTATTCTTAACCAACTTGAGTGAATTAAAAAAAGTAAATGATTTTTTGCTAATTATTTTATTTAACTTTACTTTTTTGTTTAAAATTTTGACAAAATTTTCAATTTTATGAAAAAGATTTTTGTCAAAAATTAAATTTTCATATTTTTTCGAAATAAATATTTTTTTTATTTGATAAATTTGACAAACGTTCAATGCAAATATTAGTTGTAACAGGCTATTATTCATAATATCTTTTGGGATAACTGCGCTTGGTCTCAAAGTAAGCATGAGATGGTCAATTTCTAAATTTTCTATTTCGGAACGTATATTGTTAATCTGCTTAATCGAAAAATTTCTATAATTTAAAGTGGTTCCCAGAAAATTCAATTTTGGGTTTAACTTAGAGGCTGAAATTTTTAATTTAATATTATCTATATCTCCATCTATTAAAAAAATAGCATCATATAAAGAATGTTTTCTCATTACTTTGTTTTAGGATTTTTGATGTAATAATGGACTATCAACTTCTTATTATCAAAGTGTTCAAATTTTTTGAATTTTTTATACTTTAATTTCATTCCAGATTTCTTAAAAATTTTTAACATTCCTATATTATTTGCTAAAGTGCCACCTGTTATAGCTTTTATGTTTTTTTTAAAAAAAAATTTGATTGCTTTTTTAAATGCTGCGAGACCATATCCTTTTTTTTGTTTTATAATTAATATACTCAAATCACAATCTTTTTTTTTATTAATTCTTCCAATTAATGTCCCAATTTTAATATAAAGATTCTTTTCTTTTTTGATAATTACAAAGAAATAATCTTTGTTTTTTTTTAATTCTTTATAAAATTTTATAGCTGAATCTTTTGTGTAATATTTTTTTCTATGTTTGCTAAATTGAAATAAAGATTTATCATTAATCCAAGATATGTATTCTTTTGTTATATCAGATAATTGAAATCTCTTTAAAATAATCATTTAAATTCGATTAAAGTTATACAATTAAATTTACAAATTTAGTAAAAAAAAATAGTATAATTTTCTTATATTTATTAAAAATCATGAAAGAAAAAAAATTTATACATAAAGTTGCGAAATTCTATAAAAACCTAGATGACGACCTAAAATTAACTGTTCCTAATGAAACTATTTATAGATTGCTTGGTAATTATAAGTTTCAATTTAAAAAAAAAAAAATATTAGATATCGG
>TARA_B100001057_G_scaffold280708_1_pt1 | contig 11959 bp, 11 predicted proteins | sample TARA_B100001057 | Tara Oceans TARA_B100001057 (sample SAMEA2621839) | marine metagenome | biome: marine biome (ENVO:00000447); feature: surface water layer (ENVO:00002042); material: "saline water (ENVO:00002010), including plankton (ENVO:xxxxxxxx)" | depth 5 m | reverse complement strand
GCACACATGCAAATGCTAAAACCAAACCATCATACAAAAGCACATCGTCACACTGGAAACGTTATGTATAACTGTACTGGAGGCGAAGGTTACAGTATTGTTGGAGGGGAAATTTTTGAATGGAAAGAGCATGATATCTTCTGCGTACCATCATGGGTATGGCATGAACACGTGAATACAAGTAAAAGTGAAGAGGCATTTTTGTATTCATTTAATGATTTTCCGGTAATGGAGTCACTCGGAGTTTACAAGGAAGAATCATACGATGAGAATAATGGTCATCAGACAGTATAGAAGATTGAATAAGTATAGAATTTAAAGGAACCAATCATGAAATTAGTTACATATCGTTTAGATCAAAATGAGGCAAGACTCGGTGTTTTGAAAGAATCACTATTGATAGATGTTCAACAATTTGGGGAAAGGATGAACTTAGATCTCACTTCATCAATGCAAGATTTTATTGAGCTTGGGCCTATAGCTGTGGAAACACTGGATACTGCACTGGAAGAATCTGTAGCAAAAGATCTGGTAGGTATCTCTGTGCCTTTCGAAAATGCGAAAATCCTAGCGCCCATTCCTCGCCCTAAAAAAAATATTTTTGGTATCGGTTTAAATTACAAAGATCATATTGGTGAAGCATCTAAGGCCCTTGATACGCCATCTGGATTACCGAAGGAGCCAGTTATATTTAGTAAATTTCCAACTGCAGTGATCGGCAATCATGAACCAATCTGCCATAACCAAGAAATCACTAAACAGTTAGACTGGGAAGCTGAGCTGGCGGTTATAATAGGCACGAAATGTGATCGAGTTGAGAAGAAGAATGCGCTAGATCATGTTTTTGGTTATACGGTTATCAATGATATCAGTGCTAGAGATTGCCGAAGAGCTGGACAATGGGTAGTTTCAAAATCTCAATATTCTTTTGCGCCAATGGGACCTTGTATTGTGACTGCAGATGAAATTAAAGATCCGCATAATTTAAACATTGCATGTCACGTCAATGGCATTGAAAAACAAAATTCAAATACAAAGCATATGCTTTTTAATATAAATGATCTTATTGAGGATATAAGCCAAGGGATCCTTCTTGAGCCAGGAGATATTATTGCAACAGGAACGCCCTCTGGTGTCGGTGCCGGAAGAGATCCACAGGAATTTATGTGGCCTGGAGATGTACTAGAGTCTGAGATAGAGGGTATCGGCAAGATAAGAAACCCTATAGTTGCAGTTTGATTTTTTTGTAATTTATATTTAATGAGTCGTTCGTACAAAATAGGGCAAATAGTACCCAGTTCAAATGTTACGATGGAGACGGAAATTCCTGCCATGTTCCGTGCCAGAGAATTGATTCTACCTGAGCGATTCACCTTTCATTCAAGCCGAATGAGGATGAAAAGCGTGAATATTGATGAGTTAAAAAGAATGGATGGCGAATCTGAGAGATGCGCTTATGAGTTATCTGATGCAAACGTTGATATTATTGGTTATGCATGTTTGGTTGCGATTATGAGCATGGGTCTTGGCTATCACGAAGCATCAGAAAATAATCTCCACAAATGCACCGTTCAAAATCAAAATAAAACGCCAGTTATCACAAGTGCAGGAGCCCTTATCACCGGTTTAAAGGATCTTTATGCACGAAAAATAGCTCTTTTGTGTCCATACATGAAAAATCTCGCTAAAACGGTAGTAAATTATATTTCTAATGAAGGTTTTGAGGTTTGTGACTGGTATACCCTTCAAATACCAAATAATCTCGACGTAGCTGCCCATGACCCTAAAAATCTGATTGATCATGCTTGTAATCTTAAGCTTGATGATGTTGATGTTATCGTGGTTTCAGCTTGTGTCCAAATGCCATCATTATCGATTATTCCTAAATTAGAGCAGATTACTCAAAAACCAGTGATTTCAGCAGCTGTTTGTACAGTATACAGTATGCTGAAATCACTCAATCTTGAGCCGATTGTTCCGGATGCAGGTACACTATTGGTTGGTGATTATTGAATTGCCTCTAAAACTCTTTGCGAAAGATACTCGATAGAGGGTCTCGGGATATCAAAAATATTCCAACCATTGAAAACCATAACCAATTGATACTCTGGCACAATTAATAGGTACTGACCACCATAGCCACTTCCACTGTACATCCATTTTTCTTGATTGTTTTCATATGGAACAAGCCACCATTGATAACCATATTTTCTTGAACTCTCTTCGATATCCGTATCTGGTGACATAGTCAGCTCAACCCATTCATTTGTTATAACTGGCGAACCATTCCATCTTCCATCATTGAGGTAAAGCATCCCAATTTTGGCGAAGTCTCTAGTTGATAGGTACAAGCCTCCTTCTGCATCAGTTAGGTTATTGGGTGTCTTTTTCCAGAAATAATCTTGTATACCAAGCTTATTAAATAAATATTTTTCGGCATATTCGTTTGCTTGCATACCGCTAGCCTCGTGAAGAATATGCGATAGCAATACGGTAATGCCGCTGTTATAGACAAATTTTTCACCCGGTTTATATTCCATTGGAAGACTCAGGATGTAATCTATCCAATTGTTACTGTTTTCCATACTCGCTGCGTTATTCATCGGGTTTGTGTATGCATGTGAAGATTCATCCCATTTAATTCCTGCTCTCATAGTCAGTAAATCTTCAATTGTAATTTTGCTTTTTAAGGGATCCATGAACTGTGATGAGTGATTTGGAAAATACTGAGCTATTTTTTCATTTAATCCATTTATTTCACCTCGTTCAATTGCTATACCAATTAAGGCAGACGTGACACTTTTAGAGACTGACTGAATCGTATGCAAATCAGTATCTTTGTAATAAGGATGCCATTTTGGATCAAAATAGTTATATATTGGTTTAGCTGCGTCGCCATAATTTTCCGACAAGATTTTAGATTGCTCTGACTTTAGATTTTTTGTAAGTTCTGCATAATCATTCTCATAGTATTCCTCATGAACTATTTTTCCGTTCTTAATCAATAAGAAAGCATCTACATATCCATGCATTCCATTTCTGAATTCGTCAGATAGAATTTTTATTTTTGATATATTTAGACCCTCACCCTCAGGATTTGAATATTGCCATTCATAACCTGAAGAATACGACTGAATACTCATGAGGCATAACAAGATAAGTGGAGATATCTTATTCAAGAGGAATTCAGTTTTCATCTAGTCTGCCCTTTAAAAACTTTTCCGTCTTTCATCACGAAAACAACATCTTCAAATGTTCGAATATTTTTGAGTGGACTTTCGTTAACTGCAATAATATCGGCTAGATAACCTACTTTAATTTGTCCAATTTTTAGAGTTGGATCGAATAATTCAGCTGCAACAGTGGTTGCTGATTGAATGGCTTCGATTGGAGTCATTCCATATTTAACCATTATAGGAAATTGTTTTGCATTGTCGCCGTGTGGATAGACACCAGAATCAGTGGCATAAACAAGATTAACTCCATTTTCTACAGCAATTCTAAATCCATTCCTCTGGCTTTCTCCAGTTTCCAGATCTTTGATTAGATTTGCTTCGGGAACCCCATTTTTTCTGCCAAATTCTTGAGTGTAATCAGTATTGTAAATATCCATAGCCAGCGTAACATTGTTTTCTCTAGCAAGAATTGCTGTCTCTTCATTCAAAAATGTAGCGTGTTCAATTGTATCTACGCCAGCCAAAATCGCGAATTCTATACCTTCATTACCGTGTGCATGGGCGGCTACATGCCTATCTCTGTCATGAGCTTCATCAATCAATGCTTTCATTTCATCGAAGGTGTATTGCCTTAATCCAACTTTCGTTCCATGAGAAAATACACCTCCAGTTGCACAGAATTTGATTAGATCAACTCCATATTTAACATTATTTCTTATTTTCTTTCTTATCTCCCACGGGCCATCTGCGACACCATCACTGTATTGCTCAAAAGAATGATTGAGATAATTATTATCGCAATGCCCGCCAGTGATCCCTATCGATGGCCCCGAAACTTTCATTCTAGGACCTGGAACTTCATTCGCGTCAATTGAATTTCTCAACGCAACATCCATAAAATCAGGTGCACCAACATTGCGAACTGATGTAAATCCTGCCATTAGTGTCTTATTTGCATTGACTACGCCACCAATCATGGCCCTGTGGGGAGATTGAAAAATGCTTGAAAAGTATGTTTTATCGAGAACCCCAACAAGATGGGTGTGCATATCAAAAAGCCCAGGAAGAATATATTTGTCACTCAAGTCAATAGTCTTATAACCATCAGGTAAGTTAGTTGTTATTTCTTTGATTTGATTTCCCTCAATCAGAATTATTTGATTGGCCTTAATTTCACCTGATTCCACATCAAGAATGAACCCTGCTTTGATTGCAAATTGATCAGAGAATGTTTGCGATGAGAACAAAAGGGTGAAGATTAAAAGCAGAATATGAATTAATCTTGTTTGGATAGTGAGCATGCGATTACCCCAATATTTTGTATTATAACCTTATAATTAATAAGTTAGCATAAACTCAAGAGCCAGTTAATTTAAAAAAATGTCCGACTGGTAGAATTCTTAAGCAAACCTTTCCAATAATTGACTCAGATGAATGAAGCTCATTGGCTACAGTGGAACCGTATTTTTTGTTATCACTTTTGAGCATAATCCCATTTTCATTCATGGATTTAACTCTTTTTATAATTTTACCGAGAGATTTATGCTGAACTACAACAACATCGTCGATATTGATTTTTTTGGATTTTATACCCACGACCAAGTTACCCGGACGGTAACTTGGTTCCATGCTGATTCCTTTTACTTTATAAATAAAAAGCAAAAAGTTAGTTACTGTCCTTGGTAATAGGACACACAATCTCTAAATTCGGTAGATAAGGAGATATTTTCTTTACTGTTTCAGTTTCTTTGGTTGCCCAGAATATTTCTGCAAAACGATTGACGCCGGCTAGAAGATTGATCCCGTTTTCTCTATCTATGCTTTGCTTGCATTTAGATGCATCCATCATGATAGAGTGGGTTAATTCATGAATCTCTGGGAATTGTTCAAATTGGGGCTGCTTAAAATAATCACCCCAGATTGTGGTAATCTCTTCCTTAGTTATTTTTGCATGTGACTCTTTTTCTGCAACCACTCGAACGAACTTTGCCATATTCTCTGGATCCTCTAGATCACCTTTTATTTCATTGATTATGTCTAGAAAGCGAATCACAGATAATGTTGAGTATTGAGCCTGATAAGGGTCATAGACTGCACATGGTATATCGCAGTGCCCCATAATTTCTTTTATTTTAAACACTTTGTTGTCCCTGTCCTTTTGAATTTAATGAATTGTCTAAATATCTTAATATATTTATAAAAGAATGAGAATTATTATGAATAATTTTTAGAAATTCTTTTTGATTGAAACCAATTCTTTTGGATAGCATTATTGTAATTATGAATACACATGATTTTATTGTTATTGGCGGAGGCTCAGCCGGTTGTGTCTTGGCTAATCGACTGAGCAAGTCATTTACCGTGTGCCTTGTTGAAGCTGGTTCTGATAACAGAGATATCAGAATTTCAACACCAATGGGATTTCCTTTTATAGTTGGAAGAAAGAGTAAATATAATTGGAGTCTTGAGACAACACCACAAGCCGCCTTTGAAAAAGAAGCTCTCACTTCTGCTGAGTCTTTTATTATCGATTCATCAGGAGGACTCCACAAAACCGAAATTAATGCAACTGAGAACCGAAGAGGTTTTCAGCCAAGAGGAAAGACACTCGGTGGTTCCAGTGCTATCAATGCAATGCTATATATAAGAGGGCAAAAAGAAGATTACAATGCTTGGTGTGCATTAGGAAACCAAGGATGGTCGTACGACGATGTATTGCCATATTTTAAAAAAGCAGAAAATAATGACTTCTTTGATGATAACTTCCATGGTCAGAGCGGACCCCTGAGTGTAAGTAACCTTAGAAATGAGAATATGTTCTCAAAGGCATTTATTGAGTCTGGAAAAAAACTTCATAAGTTCAATACAGATTTTAATGGTCATCACCAAGAAGGCGTGGGTTACTATCAAGTAACCCAAAAAGATGGAAAAAGATGTAGTGCTGCAAAAGCTTATCTTGAACCTATCATAAACAGGGAAAATTTGACTATTTATACAGATATGCATGCTTATCGCATCATCATAGAAGACGGTATTGCAAAAGCAGTTGAACTTATTGATAAAAATCATAATAAGATTACGATAAATGCAAACAAGGAGATTATTTTATCTGCGGGAGCTTTTGGTTCTCCTCAGGTGCTTCTCAGATCTGGCATAGGATCAAAATATGAGCTTGATAGTTTGGGCATTAAAACAAATATTGATCTACCTGGAGTAGGAAAAAATTTACAGGATCATATCGATTTTGTCAGAACTTTTAGGTATTCATCCCTCGAATCAATTGGATTTTCTTTTGGATCATTTCTGTATAAATTTCCTAAAGAGTTCATAAAGTATCTATTTAGAAAGAAAGGGCAATTAACATCTCCAGTTGCAGAAGCAGGGGCTTTCCTCAAGACCTCCGATGAGGAAATCACTCCTGATATACAGCTTCATTTTGGTATAGCCATGACAATTGATCATGCGAGAACATTATTATGGGGACATGGAATCAGTTGTCATGTATGTTTATTAAGACCGCGATCAAGAGGGACCATTTCTATACAGTCTATGGATATTTCAGATCCACCCATTATCAATCCTAACTATTTAGCAGATAGTGACGATATGGAAAGGATGATTAAAGGATTTAAAAAAATGATGGAAATATTGAGCTTGGGTCCAATATCAGAGTATACACAAGAGTCCGTCGATGGTTTTGGTCACGACATTAGTGATAATCAGATAGAGAGTTTAATCAGAAAAAGTGCAGATACTGTCTATCATCCCGTTGGAACTTGTAAGATGGGTAGTGATAAGATGGCTGTTGTGGATGAGAGGCTAATCGTAAAAGGAATGAGAAATTTAAGAGTGGTAGATGCCTCAATCATGCCCTTGATTGTGAGCGGAAATACAAATGCACCAACAATCATGATTGCTGAAAAAGCTGCAGATTTGGTTATTGAGGCGCATCAATAACTCAAGATAAACCTAATTCTTAGGAATAATTTTGGACAAAACTCTACAAAACAAAAAGAATCTAAATTTAACACCTGATTTTTCTTTTTATCCTAGAAAGACTATCAGAGATGTTGTTGTTCATCCTCTTGGACTAGAGGTAATCTTCGAAGCGGATAAAAGAACATTTCATTTATCTCAGGACTTAAGGGAACATGCAACTGACCCTGAGACAACTCATCCAATAACAAAAGAAACATTGATTTCCCCTTTAGATATTCCTGAGGATTTCTTTATAAAACAAGCAGAGATATCTTCTGATGGATTTATCAGAGTGGTATGGTCGCATAAAATTACACCAAATGATGAGGGGTTTTCACTCTACCATTCTGGCTGGCTTTTTAGCACTGGAATGACATCTGAGTTTGACTTTAACAACGATACCAGCATCAAGATTTGGGACGCGAGTAATTTTGATAATATTCCAGTTATTAGTGGCACAAATTTAAGTGATAATAAAGAGTTTGAAAAAATGCTAATTACACTAATCCAATATGGTGTTGTCATAATAAAAGGACTTCCTGTTGAAGAAAATACTCTAGAGAATGTTGCCTCAAGAATTGGCACGATACGAAATTCCAATTTTGGAAGAATTTTTGACGTTAAATATAAGCACAATCCTGATTCTAATGCTTACACGAATGAGGAACTACTTCTCCATAATGACCTTTCCACAAGGGAGTATATACCTGGCTTACAGTTATTATTTTGTATGATTAACGAAACTGATGGGGGTTTTTCAACACTTGCTGACGGTTTTGCGATCGCTGATTACATCAAAGATCATGACACAGAAATTTATGATTTACTCTCTGGTTATAAAGTTAGCTTTGCTAACAAAGCAAAAACTTCTGACTATCGAATCGAATCACCAATTATCAGGCATAACGATAAAGGTGTAGTTAATGAAATTAGATGGACATGCTGGCTAAGATCTCCACTAAGAGGAAGTTTAAGTAGGATGAATGACTTTTATGAGGCTCAGAAAAAGTTCTACAAATTGGTAAATAGCGATCAATTCAAAGTCGAGTTTAAATTAAATCCTGGCGATATGATCTGCATGGATAATAGAAGAATACTGCATGGAAGGACACGATTTTCTGAAACGCATGGAGAAAGATGGATGAGAGGTTGCTATTTAGAGAGAGATGAACTTCAATCTGCCCTCAGGTTAGTAAGGAGAGATGCTATATGGCACAAACAGCAATAATTGGTACTGGTGTAATTGGTACCGGCTGGGTAGCAAGATTATTGGTAAATGGACATCAAATTAATGCTTGGGATCCATCTGAGGATTTTGGAGAAAATTTGAAAAAAGACATAGACTCATTGTGGCCTATCCTCAAAAAAACAGGAAAACTGAATGATGATCTAAAATTAAATTTAAAGATTTGCGGCTCACTCGGAGAGGCCTGTGAAAACGCGAATATAATTCAAGAATCTGCTCCTGAAGACATAGATTTAAAAAGGTCTATTCATCATGATATTGAGGAGAACTCTCCGAATGATGCATTAATTGTGTCAAGTTCATCAGGATTACTCCCAACAAATATACAAGAAGGACTCAAATTTCCCGAGCGTTTCGCTGTAGGGCATCCATTTAATCCAGTTTATATTCTTCCATTAGTTGAAATTGTTGGTGGTAAACTAACATCACAATCTACAATTGAAAGTCTTAGAGATTTTTATAAATCGATAAAAATGCATCCACTGATTGTAAGAAATGAAATTGAGGGCTACCTCTCAGATCGTCTGCAGGAGGCGCAATGGCGAGAAATCCTTCATTTAGTTAATGATAACATTGCGACAACTGGAGAGCTTGATGAGGCAATTATATACGGCCCTGGATTGAGATGGGCAATAATGGGAACTTGCTTGACCTTCCATTTGGCAGGTGGTAAAACTGGAATGCGACACATGCTAGAACAATTCGGTCCAGCATTAGAGTTACCCTGGACAAAACTGAAAGCACCTAAATTAACAAATGATTTAATAGAAAAAATGGTTTTGGGAACCTCTGAACAAGCTGAAGAAAAGTCTGTAAGAGAACTGGAAAAACTGAGAGATGAATGCTTGATCGAAATTCTCCAAGCGCTAAAGAAATTCAATGTAGGCGCAGGTAAGTACATACAATCATGAGAAAAATCCAACATGTTAACTCATTCTGAAATTTCCAATTTCAATAAACACGGATTCTTAATTAAGAGAATGTATGTGGCTGAATCCAATCTTGATGAGATACTGTCTGTTGCAACTAATCATCTTGAAAATCACATTAATCCAATAGAATATGAGGCTGATCTCAAATATCCAGGTGCACCAGATTCTCCGGATGCACCAGGTGGAAAAACATCTAGGCGCTTGCTTCAAGCTTACTCTAGGGATCACTCATTCCAGCGATGGGTAAAAAATCCTACCTTGGGGGAAAATTTGAGACAATTATTTGCCACTAAGAATGATTTATTACTGTCACAATGCCATCATAATTGTGTGATGACAAAGGCTAAAAACTATAGCAGTGCAACGTTATGGCACCAAGATAATCGTTATTGGTCATTTGAGGAAGAAAATCTTATCAGTGTCTGGTTGGCCTTGGGAGATGAAAATAAGAAAAATGGATGTCTTTATGTCATACCAGGATCACATCGTCTTGAGATTCATCCTGAGAGATTTAATAAAGCTCTATTTCTCAAGGATAATGATATGCAAAATGAACTACTAATTAATAATGCAGAGGCAGTTGAATTACAAAAAGGAGATGTTCTTTTTTTTCATAGTAAATTATTTCACGCTGCAGGAAGAAATAATGCGAGCAGAACTAAATTATCTGTTGTTTTTACTTTTCATGAGTCAGGAAATAATCCAATTAAAGGAACACGTTCAGCAAGACAATCATCAATATTGATTAATAAACTTTAAATAATCAGATAGTTGAAGCAAAAAAATATAATTTTTCGTCACGTGGTTTTAAGCATTCTCATTATTGAAATCATCATGACGCCATAGATAAACAATATTGGAAAAGAGGCCATAATCGTAGCAGTTTTTATTGTCGCAAGCCCGCCAATGAAGAGCAGAGCAGAAGGCAGGAGACCCAAAAAGATTGCCCAATACATTCTCAGCACTTTTTTTGGATCTTCGTCAGCTTCAAGCTGTTTGCATGAGCTAGCCGCCAGCGTGTATGAAGCTGAGTCATAGGTAGTAGCCGCAAAAATAACACCAATAATAGCAAGCAGAGCAAGTAGAAGTGAACCTAGAGGAAGTAACTCAATAATGGCTGCTATAGCTGATGATTGGCCAAGCTCATTGACATGATCCACAACTGAGTATTTGCCTGATAATTCAAGCTCAAGCGCATAATTTCCCAATATAACAAAAAACAGAGAGCATCCTAAGCTTCCCCATCCCATCATTCCAAATATCACTTCCCGTATCGATCTACCTTTTGATATTTTCGCTATGAACATTCCAATGAAAGGACCAAGCGCGATTGCCCAGGCACAATAAAAAACTGTCCAGTTTTCAACAAAATCTCCTCTTTGAAGAGGATCGGTCCAAGTAAGCATTTTTATAATATTGGACGTCATGTGACTTATTGTTGTAACACCCATCTCAAGGATAAAGGCAGAAGGACCAACAATGAAAACAAAGAAGATAATGATGAGAGCGAGCCTTGCATTCAGTACGCTCAAAATTCGTATACCTTTGTTAAGTCCCTTAAAAACACTAAATGCAATTAATAGTGTGACAATCAACATAACTATTAATCGCATTTGTTTGCTGTCCTGAAGATCAGTAAGCTGGGAAATTGAGGACGTGGTCAATTCAACAGCAAATGCGAGACCAGTTGCTGATGTGCCAATTAAGCCAATAATAAAAAAAAGATCAATAAATTTACCAGGCCATTTTGTTGAATATTTACCAAGAACTCCTTCACATGCAGCACTTAATTTAAGAATAGGGATATTTTTATGATGATATGAGATGCAAAAAGCAACAGCAGGGAGGGTATATAATGTCCATGTAATTGGACCCCAGTGAAATGCGCCATAGCTCGCTGCCCATATTATAGCCTCATCACTTCTGGGTACTAATGAATAGGGTGGGTTCTGGTAATAAGACACCCATTCAGTTGCACCCCAGTATAGAATTGCACCGCCAATTCCCGTGCAGAACAACATGGATGCCCAGCTAAAATCAGAATAATCTTTATCTGAATTAGTATCACCAAGAACAATCTTCCCATATTTTCCAAATGCCAGAGTACAAAGAAATACTAGTGAGATATTAAGTATGACAATGTAAGCAATTCCAAATTCGCTCGTAATAAAATCAAAAGAGCTATCGATGACTTTCTTGCTCCATTCTTGATTTGTTACAATCGCAATAACAATGCTCAAAAGTAAGATGCTTCCGAGACTAACAATGGATAAATCAATATTGCTGGTATTTTTATTTTCTGCATTACTTTGACTGTTTTTATTCATGATAAATTTACATTTCTATTGAATGTGGTGGAGGCGGCGGGAATCGAACCCGCGTCCGCAAGCCCTCCGCACTGAGGTCTACATGCTTATTCCATTCTTAATCTTACATCAAGCTACCTAATGGAAGAGGAAAACTTGATGCCAGCTTAGTTAAGTTTAATAAATTCAGCCCCAAGCATACCAAATTTACGGTCCTGTATTTATGACTCCTGTTATCCGGACGTACAGGCGCTAACCGGGCAGAAGGCGCTACACTGGTTATTAAGCAGCTAGTGCGTAGTTGTCTTCGTTGGCAACTAT
>TARA_B100001057_G_scaffold450079_1_pt1 | contig 11962 bp, 8 predicted proteins | sample TARA_B100001057 | Tara Oceans TARA_B100001057 (sample SAMEA2621839) | marine metagenome | biome: marine biome (ENVO:00000447); feature: surface water layer (ENVO:00002042); material: "saline water (ENVO:00002010), including plankton (ENVO:xxxxxxxx)" | depth 5 m | reverse complement strand
GATTAAACACTTCCTCAAACTTCCTCAAACCCTGCTTTGCGTATCGAGGGTTCGAATCCCTCCCGGTCCGCCATTTTTCGCAGCCCTCTTTTCAAAAATTGGAGGTTTTTTGTAACGAAACCCATCCAGATTGATTTAATTAAAGAGAATATGACAAGATCAAAGATCCTATCTGCTTTTGTGTTTATACTGATCCTGTCTTCGTCACTTGGCCAAGGTTTGTTTTATTGGCCGCAGGTCTCTCCGGCAGAGGGAGGGACAGTCAGCTCATCGATTGTCTTAAGGGCGGAAGACTCAATAGTAGAGCACTATCAAGCAGTTCCTGCGCCTGGTTATGTTTTTGATTCATGGAGTCTTTACCCACAAGGAGAACAGGCTGAGAGCCTATTCGTTCACACTTACGATCCTAGGCTTATCACTACTCTAGATATCAAAATAATTACCGCTCGATTTATAAAAGAAGATACTGTTTCTAAACCTTTAAGAAAGGTTCTCGAAATTCGCCGCAAGAAGGGTAATCAGATAGAACTCTCTGTTTTCAGTCAATTGGGGGTTGGTTATATTATTTATAATTCGAGTAACATGAAGGATTGGTCCGCTATTGGGACTGGCCAAGGAGATGGAGAAGAGCAGGTATGGACTTTTCCGACGCAGCAGGGACGAAACGGTTTTTACCGCTTACTCAAGTTGGGGGCCGCCGAGAGGCCAGAGAGTGCGGTCTTCGGTGAATTGAGCTATACGGGGACACCCCAGGTTGGAGGTGAAAAAGGAACTGCCTTGGTCAGGTTATGGGAATATGATCCTCGAATCGCTGACAAAGCAGCGGAGCTATTTGCCGAGCAGACTATAGAAGAGATTCCCATTGGGCCCGGTCTGAAGAGATTTAGATTTGAGCTGGGGGATCAGACAAAAGCGAAACCCGATCGCAGCTATTATATAACTGCGGCGATTTATAGAAAAGGCAAGGTTGGAGACGCGAATGCTCAAATCTATTTTCTTAATGGGTTTAACACGATTGATCTTCCGAGTGAATTTTCAGCAATGCTCAGATAATACAAGTAGCTCGACCTACTGCAAAAAGTTTGTCTCTGGTCGTAAGTGGTTGAAGTCGCGATTTAATCGGAGTTGATAGTGAGAAAGCTGGAGTAGCAGATTAGTGAATGACCTTCTACGAATTATTCAGCTCTACCCTAAGGAAATCGGGTTGGATAATCCTGCTTGGAGTAAAGTCGTAATACAGATCCTCCTTCGCTAATGATGCCATTTTCAATAATATTCCAATTGTGGTGGTCCGTTGATTCAGCTTTTCTTGATGGTCATTTCTAGTTCCTCATTCTTTAAGTCAAAAGCGACAATTGAACCGTCTTCTACCTCTCCGCCAATAATTGCTCGGGCGATGCGGTTCTCGATCTGCTTTTGAAGAAATCGCTTGAGCGGGCGGGCGCCGTAAACAGGGTCGTAGCCTTCTTCTCCTATCCATTTTTGAGCACTTATAGAAAGCTCGATCTTAATGCGGCGCTCTTTGAGCCTTTCGTTTGTTTCTGTAATTAGTAGAGCGACGATGGAGGTGATTTCATCCAGCGAAAGCGGTTTGAATAGCACTGTATCATCTAGACGGTTGAGAAATTCTGGACGGAAGGTGCCACGTAGCTCAGCCATAATCGATTCACGTGCCGCTGTTGATATCTTTCCGTTCGTCAATCCATTTTGCAGGTGGTCACTTCCAATGTTTGAAGTAAGGATGATAATCGTATTCTTAAAATTGACCGTATGACCCTGCGCATCTGTAATGCGGCCATCGTCCATAATCTGAAGCATTACATTGAAAACATCCGGATGTGCCTTTTCGACCTCATCAAATAGAATCACCGAATACGGCTTACGACGCACTGATTCCGTAAGCTGCCCGCCTTCTTCATATCCTACGTAACCCGGAGGCGCCCCTATTAGCCGTGCTACGGAATGTTTCTCCATATACTCAGACATATCGATGCGTATCATATTCTCTTCCGTGTCAAAAAGCGTCGTAGACAAGGCTTTTACTAGTTCAGTTTTGCCTACTCCCGTAGGGCCTAAAAAGAGGAATGTTCCGATCGGCCTTGTCGGATCCTTGATTCCAGCACGCGCTCTGAGAATTGCCTCGGATACTGCTGTTACTGCTTCGTCTTGACCGATGACGCGTTCATGAAGCGCAGACTCAAGGCGCAAAAGCTTTTCTTTTTCACCTTCAAGTAAGCGGGTTACTGGCACACCTGTCCACTTCGAGATAATATCTGCGATCTCATCTTGTGACACTTCTTCCTTAAGGATATTGTTATCCGTCTGAAGTCTTTCAACGCTCTCAAGCTCTGCTTCAAGATCAGGGAGTTTGCCGTGACGAAGTTCCGCTACTTTATTAAGGTCGTAGGCTCGTTCTGCCTGTTCCATTTGTTGTTTAAGCGCTTCGATCTCTTTACGTATCTTCTGAGCCTTAACGATATTTTCCTTTTCGTTATTCCAGCGAAGCTTTAATTCCTTTTCGTTTTCTCTGAGATTTGATAGCTCCTTTTCAAGACCTACGAGACGCCGTTTAGACGCTTCATCCTTCTCGATTTTCAACGCGGCATGCTCAATATCCAGCTGCATAATACGCCTAGTGAGCTCGTCTATCTCGGAGGGCATACTGTCCATTTCTGTACGGATCATTGCACAGGCTTCATCCACGAGGTCGATCGCCTTATCTGGAAGAAAGCGCTCAGTTATATATCGGTTCGACATTGCTGAGGCCTGCACGAGTGCATTGTCTTGAATACGCACACCATGATGAACTTCAAAACGTTCGCGGAGTCCGCGCAGAATTGAAATAGTGTCTTCAACTGTAGGCTGATCAACCAAGACTGTTTGAAAGCGACGTTCCAGGGCGGCGTCTTTTTCAATATATTTACGGTGCTCATCAAGGGTAGTGGCTCCGATACAATGCAGTTCACCCCGCGCAAGCATCGGCTTAAGCAAGTTGCCCGCATCCATCGCGCCTTCAGCCCCTCCGGTGCCGACTATCGTATGCAGTTCGTCAATGAAGAGTATAATCCTTCCTTCATTACTCTTAATCTCCTGCAGAACTGCTTTAAGTCTCTCTTCAAATTCTCCTCGATATTTTGCGCCGGCAATCAGAGCGCCCATATCGAGACTGAATATTGTTCGATCCTTGAGACCTTCAGGGACGTCGCCGCGCACGATTCGGTGAGCCAAACCCTCAACAATCGCAGTCTTACCCACTCCGGGGTCTCCTATAAGAATCGGGTTGTTCTTAGTCTTCCTTGATAAAATACGGATCACTCGACGGATCTCCTGATCACGGCCGATAACCGGGTCCAGCTTTCCGCTCTTTACTTGTTGAATCAGATCCTGCCCGTACTTTTCAAGCGCTTCAAAAGTGCCCTCAGGGTTCTGCGAGGTTACATGCTGATTGCCGCGGATCGTCTGCAGCGCATCGAGTAGCGACTGCCTCTTAATTTGAAACTGCTCTAAAAATTTGGAAAAATCGGTATCACTTGTTTCCGTAAGTGCCAGGAGGATATGTTCAACGCTGATGTATTCATCCTTCAGCTGTAGTGCTTCTGACTCCGCTTGAGTAAGTGCATTATTGAGTGCTTGGGTTAAATAAATGTGAGATGCATCTATATTGCCTGTTACCTTAGGCTTTCGGTTAAGCTCCCTCGAGAGGGATAATTCAATGGCACTATCTGAGATCTCGAGTTTTTTAATAATAGAGGAAACTATGCCACCTTCCTGAGCAACCAGTGCCGCGAAGATATGCCAAACATCTACTTCTTGATGGCCCAGCCTGTGTGACTGCGATTGGGCCTCCATAATTGCCTCCCTTGCCTTTTCTGTAAGTCTATCTGCTGCTATATTCATACCTTACTTAAGGCATCTTGTATGCCGGATTCTAGCAGGATAGGATGAGTAGCTCAGATTCCGTTATATGCTCTATATCAAAGGTTTATGAGCGCACTCAATTATCAGTCCAAAAGAAAAAAAGGGATATTAGCGCGGAAACGCCCCTCAAGCGGGACAAAATGTCCCGATTATGAGTGTCTTAAACACTCTACATTTAGTAAAAGTAGTCAATCTTCAACGAAGTAGCTTCTAAACAAGTGAAAATTAAAATAAGTAGCAAAAAAATAGAAGTTTCTGACGATTAGATATTAGCACACCGAAGTTACAAAAAACCCGCCAGCGATTAGGCTTAGCGGGTTCTTTAAAGATTGTATGAGCTTGGGAGGGGATGCGTTGTTTCTGCTTTGAGAGTGACTACTTAGTTTTTGACGCTTCTAACGCTTCGATTTCAGCATTCATCTGAGCGGGATCGTAGAAGGCCAGCATCTCCACCACTTTTCCATCCAAGGTCCTGAAGTCCATGTGCATTCGAAACGAGATTTTTTTGTTGGTGGTTCTGCCAACACCAGTGACAGTTCCCCAAACGTTCGTCCATATAGTCTTCTCGTTGAGGTTAACTTCTCCCATTGTTTTTCCATCTGATGTTAACGCTTCAGGCGAAAAGTAATTTGTGTGCACATGCAAGTTATCGAAATTCACCTCTTTAAATAGCGATTTGTGAATCGTTTTAAGACGTGGAAGATAATTTTTCTTTCCGAGGATATCTAGGTCATTGATCGAAACTTTTACTTTCTCAGAATAGAAATCTTCCGCGAATTCAATATTTTCCTTCTTCATTGCTTCAAAATATTTCCTGATTTTCATCGAAATAGGATCTTTTGTTAGAAGGAATGATTTTTCTTCTTCAGCACAAATGATTGAAGAAAATAATCCAAAGCTAAATAATATAAGAGTGATTTTTTTCATGGTTTCTTTAGTTTCTGGTGAGGTGATTAGTCGATAAATAGCAAGCTAAACGGGAGAGTTTACTAGGCTGCTTTGGAAGTAGATGAGACTTCGTTCACTAGGATAAGCGTAATCGGAAGATAGAAAGTATCAGTTTAGAGATAAAAAATTTCATCTTCATACAACGATCGTAGTTAAATCTGCTTTCATGCTCTTCGAGAATCATCTCAGGTTAAGGAGCAGAACGCATGCCAGAGGATTTTCCTCACACAATCTGAGCTGAGCCTTCCGCACATAGGTATGTCAGTAGAAGAGCCTACAAGCCCTGCATTCAAGGCTTTAGCCCAGTTCAGGCTGTGCGTGACCTAGCTCAGCTCCCCGATCGTCTCAATCGAGCCTCGGCCCACTTGTTCGCAGGTAGCAGCGGCATGCCCAAAATCTGTATCCAAAGGGGTGACACGCTCAAGTTTTAGGATCACCACTTTACCCGACCACGGATCAGGCGAACCGGGGAGGTAAATCGTAGCCAAGCCCTTTTTTTCATCACGTTCTGTTTCGAAGGCAATACGTTGATACTCATCAAACATCACGAGCACGGGTTTCATTTGTGGTTTTGTCTCATTCCCTCCAATTGTATCAGCCATCTGATCTTTGAGGACCGAGTAGCGTGGGAAGAGGAGCGCGAGCCTTTTCTCGAAAGCGACTGAGATTTTTCTTCCGAGTGACCAGCGAGCGAACATACCAGCAACGAAGCAGAGCAGCAGGATGATAGCGATGGATAGTCCGACCAGAATAGCGATTCCAGTGGCTGTTTTTACTGGAATGTATTCATTGAGGAACGATGCAACTGAAACGACAATTGGAGCGATTTGCCCAAATAGAGCACCCAACACAATCAGTGGTAACAAAAACAGCAGCCCGCCGATCGCAGTTGTCTTTAGGAAGTTGATGAAACGCTTTGATTTTCTAACAATCATGCATGAGTTGTGGGTTCGGTTGGAGCAGAAACACTTAACGTAGTAGAGCCAACGTCACAATGTGTAGTCTGAAGTCAAGCGACTTCTCTGAGTGAAGCTCACCTGAATGTTGTCTTCTTTTGAGCTATAGAAAAAACTAAGCTACAAAGCTTGGGATAATTTTATTTACACTTTTCAAGCCCCAACCCACTCGGATCGATGGACCGGTATTAGACAATGTATGCAACTGCTAGAAAATTTATTGTGGTGGGAAGAGGTTACGAACTTGAGATAGACAATGGAAAACCCCGTGCGCGGGCTATGGGTGCTCAGATCTTTACTGAATAAGGTGGTTCGATTAGACTTCCCAGCCGGGACGGAATACCGGACGGATGAAGGGATCGGCCTCGGGGCAATTGATGGCACGATTGGTGGTGGGATCCCAAAGGATTTTCTTCCCGGTACGGAGGGCGAGCTGACCGATGAGGAGGCCTTGGGTGAGGTTTCCAGCGTAGTCGAAGTTCGACTGGGTTGGTGGTCCACCTTTGCAGGCGAGAGCCCATTCGGTATGGTGGTCGGGGGTGCGTGGCAGAGTTGTTGGGGGCGGTTGGTAGCCGACGAATTGCTTGTGGGGAAGTAGCATGAACATGTCGTCGCTGGTGATGCCGCCGTGCCAGGTGCGGGTGAAAAGCGTGCCGGTGCTGCCGATGATAAGGGAGCCGTTAGTGGGGATGGCTTCGCCGTGGAAGAGATCAGCCGGGGGCAGTTTTTTGCCGTCGTAGAAGGTGAGTTTGACGGGCGGAGCGTTGCCGCGGGCGGGGTAGTCGAGCTGGGTGACGGACCACAGTGGTGGACAGTCACGGGTGGCTACGGCGGCGTCGATGACGTGGGCGGATTTGGGTAGGCCGAGTTCGAGCGCCCAGAAGGCGGTATCGAGATTGTGGACAGCCATGTCTCCGATGGGGCCGGTGCCGAAGTCCCAGCGACCGCGCCATTTGAAGGGGACGTAATCAGGGTGGTAGGGCCGTTCAGGTGCGGGGCCTAGCCAGAGGTTCCAGTCGAGTGTTTTTGGGACGGCTGGAGACCCAGCTGGGCGTTCTGCTCCCTGTGGCCACCAGCCGTTGGGGCGATCGGTCCAGACATGGAGTTCTTCGACCTCGCCGATGGCGCCGGAGCGGATGACTTCGACGGCACGGCGAGAGCCTTCCATGGCATGGCCCTGCTGGCCCATCTGGGTAACAACGCCGGCTTTTTTGGCTTCCTGTTGCATCCGGTGCACCTCGTAGATGGAGTGGGCGAGGGGTTTTTCGCAGTAGACGTGGAGGCCGCGCTGCATAGCGGCGACGGCGGCAATGGCGTGCGTGTGATCAGGGGTACTGATGACGACGGCGTCGAGGTTTTTGGCCTCTTTGTCGAGCATTGCTCGGAAGTCACGGTAGCGGGCGGTTTCTGGGTATTTGCGGTAGGCGCTGGATGCGCGGGCGTCGTCGACGTCAGCGAAAGCGACGATGTTTTCGGAGGCGAGGGCTGAGAGGTTGGAGAAGCCGCGGCCACCTGGCCCGATGAAGGCGAGGTTGAGTTTGTCGGTGGAGGCAAGGGCGCGGCGTTTTTGACCACTGGCGCTGGCGGTAAGGCCGAGGGTGGCAAGCCCGGAGGTATGGAGGAATTTACGGCGGGTGGGCTGGTTTGGGATTTTCATGGGATGGTGGTGGGGAGATTTAGATGGAAGTTCGCGGCGGTATCATCAATGTGAGGGGGATCTTGGTGTCGAGTTAGACTACTAGCAATTTTTTTGGAAGGAAGGGAGAATAGCAGATCGGTAAATTGCGATTCCTTATCTGTTGTTTGCTACTTACTTTTACGGCATCCAAGACGATTACTTTTAAAGAACAAGTGTATCTGCCTCATCCATGGTGGATTTAAAGTGAAGAGATATAGGTTGAAGAAATCGGCAATGACGAGAGTCGCTATTGAAATTCTCTAGGAGGCAAAAGTCTAAAAAATATCCGAGGAGACCTTTTTTGTTGCGCACTCCTAGCTACTAGAGGTTGGGAGAAAGAAATTTCGGTTTGGTAGAAGATCCCATAGTTTTCGAAACAAATATACCTTGATTAACTTCTATTAAGACTTTGTGACAAGATTGTTAGGCCACCGAATTTCAACCCCTCGCTTAACGAGGGTGTCCTGAAATTCGCTAAGGAGTTTTTTGCTTCTATAAAAGTGCTCAGGGTTGGTGGATTTGGCGATAGATTCACTCACAAGAATCCCGGCAACTTCTCCGATATTCCATTCGATTGGATGGAGTCTGTAGCAGCCGTTGGTTAGGTGGGTTGTTCCGATATTTTTCGATGCTGGAATGAGGTTCTTAAGGCGGCGAGGAATGAGTGCGCCGAGAGGGATTTCGAATGGAAGTGTTGCAAAATCGATGTAGTTATCGCCACCTGAACTGGGGTGAAGATCAATTTGATAATGTCCAATACCAACTGAGTCTGGATAGCGCTTAGCTCTGAGTCCCTTGGCGTCACTCAGTCCCTTAATTTGCATTCGATTTTTCACGCCGCAATGCTGTTCTAAGATGGTTGATAGGGCTTTAATACGCCGGGATTCTCGAACATAGGGATACATAGCAAGTCCGTCACTCGTCCCCATAATGTCATTTCTTAAACGCAAACCTGGCCAACCTTGACGGCTATCATCGCGTGGAGCTTCTGTTTGTAGCCAATAGAGCAGTGAAAGGCTTAATTGTTTCGCTCGGGCGATCTGTTTTTGTTGTTCATCGCGCGCTACATCAACTAAGTTTCCAAGTAGATAATCGTTCTGCGGCCAATTAATTAGACTGATGTCCTTTAAGCCACTTTCAGGTAGGAAATTTTTAGCGGCTAAAATTCGTCGATACGTCCAGAGGTTAATAATACCATTTTTGTGCGGACCGGTTGGATTAAAACCTAATCGTTTAGAAAGGCCACTGGAGGGATGGGTGTAGTTGAAGTCTAGGAGGCGTCCCGGCCAAGGTGGCGTAATTTCGGGCACAAAGCTTTTCCAAAAATTATATTCACGAGGTTGGTCGATGGTGTGGTTTTCACCTTCGTTGTGATCAACAGCAAAACACATGGTGAAGGCCTGTTGATTGGATCTGGAAGCTTTCTCTGGCATGTGTAATTCACCAGTTGCACTTTTGCCCTCTGTCCCTACCACATGTTCGCACTGGGCCATGGGCAAAAGCTCACCTAATTCTGTGGCATCTGCAAAAAAGCGGCCTCGCAGAATCAATTTTTTGTTGCTCTCGAGATTCAGCACCTCGACTGATTTGACTTCATCATTGTCGGTTTCGACCGCTTCCGGAATGGTCTTTTTTAAGAGCGTTAACTTACCAGAAGAGATGAAGGGCTTTAACTTTTCCTCAAGGCAGGCTAAGGCCACTCGGGGAGCATGGCAAAGACGGGAAACCGAGCCGCTGCCAGGGTTTAGGACCTTATTGCTACGGGCATCTGCAGTGAGTGGATAATTCTTTTTGTAGTGATTGCGGATTGCGTTTCGTAAATCGCGGTATGTTTGAGTACAGCCAAATTTTTCGATCCACTGATGTTCATCCGGCGGGACACCTTGGGAGGTTAGCTGTCCACCGATCCAGTCAGTCTCTTCAGTCATAATGACAGTCAGTCCAGATTGAAGTGCTGATAAAGCTGCCGCGCATCCCCCTAGGCCACCACCAATTACGACAAAATCTACGTTTAATTCTTTCGGTAGAGTTTTTGCGCTATCGCACCCAGATAATCCCAATGAGAAGGCTGGTAGTCCAACTCCTAATGTCGCGAAGCTTTCTCGACGGGTGATTTGATATTTTCTAAAAGCCATTCTGAGACAAATGAATCTGTAGGAATTTGTTTTCGGGAAGATTAGGTGAGGAATTGAAGGAGTGTGCTCCGAACGACCAGGGAGCCTAGTAGGCTAAATTCACTCCGACAACTTGAAAGATGAAATCCTAAAATGCAGCCATATTTAGCAAGGTGATTTTAAGCAGGTCCACAAAGATTGCCTCATTTTGGTTAGCAACTTTACGCTCATGAGGGTAAAAAATTCTTAATAAGCAATTAGCGTTTAAGCTTAGTTGGTGTCGGAATTTTTGGGTGGTAGTAGAGGGTCTCTATTCGTGGTGGGAATCAGACTTGCTAAATGCTTCTTGATTTCAGCGTATCGATTATCTGTTGCTAAATTTGTCCATTCGTGGGGATCGTGTTTATGATCGTAAAGTTCTTCGCTCCCATCGGCGTAACGGATATAGCGGTGTTGCCGTGACCGGACTGCGTGGTTATTTTTCCCCTGAGTCGTGATAGCAACCCTTTCCTGTTCCGATCCTGATTTTTTAAGGAGATTTAGAAAGCTCTTACCTTCTAAGGTTTGTGGCGGTGGTTTTAGATCACAAACTTCAACCAGAGTTGGATAGAGATCGAGAAGACTGACAGGCGTGTCACATCTAGTTTTTGGCACGGTGTTTTCGGGAGATACTACTATGAGTGGGACACGGGTTGTGTTCTCCCAAAGCGCGAATTTTTCCCAGTGCTGTTTTTCCCCGAGATGGTATCCGTGGTCACCCCAGAGAATTATGGTGGTGTTACTGGCAAGTGGGCCATCATCTAAGGCGCTTAAGAGTTCTCCTACCATATCATCTGCGAAAGAGAGAGATGCAAGGTATCCCTGGACAGCGCCTTTCCATTGATTGTTGGCGACAATCCATTGATGCCATTTGTTCTTGGTCATTTGTCGAGCGGCTTGTGGTAAGTCTGCGACGTCTTGACTAAGGTGTTTGGGCAATTGAATTGATTCTATAGGAAAGCGGTCAAAGTATTTTTGTGGTGCATACCAAGGAACATGAGGGCGGTAGATCCCAACTGAGAGAAATAGCGGTTTGTTATGTTTTTTACTGAGTTGTTTTTTGGCCCAGGCGACAACTTTTGCATCAGCCATTTCCGAGGTTTTGATTGGCAGTGGAGCCCAATCAAAATGCCCACCATAGAAATCTTTACTGCTGTTGACGGGCCATTTTTCGGGCAGGGCTTCGGCAGGCATTTGCTGCGTCAATGAGGGAAAGTAAGCGTCCCAAGCTTTTGCATCACTAAAACCGGAAAGATACTTTGGGTCAAAAAAAGTGTGTGCATGAAAGAGTTTTCCTGCGCCTAGCGTCTTGTAGCCTTGGTTTTTGAAATGTTGTGGCAGATGGACGGCCGATTCGACTAGCGACGTCATCCGCCAGTCGTGAGCATTTTGGTAGATGCCAGTAGTGGATGGCCGGAGCCCCATTAAGAGGCTGGTTCGTGATGCGTTGCATCCAGGTGCAGTGCAGTGCGCATTAGTGAACAGCAGCCCGCGCTCAGCTAGTTTGTCCATATTTGGCGTAACTGCCTGCGGATGGCCACCGAGGACTCCCACCCAATCGTTCAAGTCGTCAACTGCGATAAAGAGAATATTTGGAGGAGACTTTACTTCGGTGGCATTCGCACCCGCCGAATATGCTGAAGATACTAATGATAATACAACAAGGACGATGGCGAATTTGGAGACGCGATCTGATGATTCAAGTTGCAGATTTTTCATGTGAGAAAGCGACGTATGAAAGTCGGGTTTGTGAGAATTGATTTAGATAGAGAAGTGCTACTCGGAACTATGACGTAACCAGTTCACCAGATTCAATTCCTCTAATAATATTACGGACATCTAACAAAGCGAGTCCCATTCTTTGGGCAAATTTGACCAGAAGTTTCCATTCATCAGTGGATATTTCGCCATCTACTAGCGCCATTATCGTCAATAATTCAAGATCCTCCCGTTTGGTTGGGCTTGGTTGGTCGTCACCTTTTTTTGCTTGCGTTAAAAGTTCGCTCATACGTTCCTCGGAAACATTGTGTTTCCCCCCCCATTTGTTTAGGAGCTTACGCTCTTTCTTTTTGAAGCCGCCTTCAGCGTGTCCCATCGTAGCTAGTTGAAGGAGGGTCTGCTCGATTAGATTACTGTCTTGGGCTGGCAGAGAGATGGCTGATGAGGAAGTTACGTCTGTTATAGTTTCTGTTAATTTCTGAGTGTTTTTGAAACGAGGTGAAATCTCAGAAGTTGAGGCTGTTTGTGGTTGAGGGAGTGGTTGAGGGAGTGGTGGAGGGAGTGGTGGAGGGATGGTTTTGAAACGAGTT
>TARA_B100001057_G_scaffold385847_1_pt1 | contig 11989 bp, 11 predicted proteins | sample TARA_B100001057 | Tara Oceans TARA_B100001057 (sample SAMEA2621839) | marine metagenome | biome: marine biome (ENVO:00000447); feature: surface water layer (ENVO:00002042); material: "saline water (ENVO:00002010), including plankton (ENVO:xxxxxxxx)" | depth 5 m | reverse complement strand
TTCGGAATGGGATCGGGTATAACACTTTCGCAATAATTACCGGCAAATGTCTTATAAACATTTAATATTAATTGTAAACTACCAAATAATGTTGATTTTACACAGTTATAAGAAATATATAATATTTTATCAAAACATATAAAATATAATAAAATTATCTAACCAATGGATAGCTCAAATTTTGCAGAGGATAAATATTACCTTAAATCAAGTGTAATTTTTTTTAAATCAAATTTTAGAAAGCGATTAAAATTTTTACAAAAAAAGTTTTTTTTGTTCAATGAAATTTCATATTTTATAAATAGCTGTATTAATAAAACAAAAAATACTTTTATTTTTTGTGCTGGAAATTCCATTTTAGGTAAAAATATAGAATCTGAAAAGATATATATTAAAGAAATTAGTGAGCAGTATCAAAATAAATATAAAGATAACATTCATTATGTAGATGAGAATATTGAAAATACTTTATTGGACTGTGATACAGTTGTTATCTCAGACATAGAACACCAATCAAATCCTGCAAAGAATTTATTAAATTTATCCAAAATTATAAACGAGAACACAAAAATAATTTTGTTATCAAAAAATATGGTTTGGATGATTTTAATCAAAATACTTAAATTTTTCTTTAATTTTTCTCCAAAAAAAAATAATTTTTTGCCATCATCATATTTAGATAATTTATACTCAAGTTGTAATTTAGAAGTAATTAGAGAAGAAAAAATTATTGCTTTGCCTATTTATATTCCTTTTTTTACAAAATTTATAAACAGAATTTTTAGATTACCAATATTAAATATTTTCTGTATGTCAAATATTACGATATTAAAAAAAAAAGTAAAAATCTCATACGAGAACAAAAATTTAAAAATATCTTACATAATTCCCTGCAAAAATGAACAAGATAATATTAGGATATTTGAACAAAAGATTAATGAAAATACTGGACCAAACGAATATTTATTTGGTGATGATAATTCTTCCGATCAAACTGGAAGTGAAATTGATATATTAATTTCAAAATTAAAAACTAAAAAAATAATTAAATATAACGGCCCAGGAATTTGTAAGTCAGAAAATGTTTATAAAGGCATTGATCTTTCAAATGGAGAAATAATTGTAATCTATGATGCCGACCACACAGTAAGTTTCGAAGATATAAGATTCTCAATAGAGATTTTAAAAAATACCAATGTAGATTTTATCAATTGTACAAGAATGATTTATCCTCAAAAAGATGGTGCTATGAAATTTGCAAATTTTATTGGGAATACCATCTTCGCAAGTTTATTTAGTTTGTTATTTAAAAAAAAAATAACTGATACTTTATGTGGGACAAAAATATTTTACAAAAAAGATTGGTTAAAAATTAAAGAAAATAACTCTAAATGGGGTATGAAAGATTTATGGGGAGATTTTGATCTTTTAATTGGTGCTTATAAAAATAACTTAAAGATTATTGAGGTGCCTGTCACTTACTATGAAAGAAGAGAAAATGAAACTAAAATGACATCTCTTGTCTCAAATACATTAAGAATGTTATTTATAGTGATTTACTCATATTATAAATTAAGGTTAAAAAAGTGATTTTTATCAATTCAAAATTTTTATGTTTTGATTTTCGTAAACATACTCAAAAGATTTTCTGAAAATCATTTTACTTTTTTTGATCATTTTAAAGTTATTTTTTTTTAACAAATTATGAATATCTCCAAAGGTATAATTTTTTATTATCATATCATCGTAATGATGTTCAAAATATATAAGATTTACCTTAAAACTATAATCTACAAGTCCCTTCAAAATATTAAACTCATATCCTTCTGTATCGATTTTTAATAAGTCAATAAAATCAATATTATTTTTTTTTATGAAATAATCTAAAGTCAATGTCTTAACTTGGAGTTTTTGATAAAATTTTTCGTTTTTTTTTATATTCAAAATTCTTAATTTTTTTTTCAAATATTTAGAATCTGTATTTAATTTATGCATGGTTGATGAAGAAGACTCCAAAGTTTGATTTATATAATCGGTAGAATTTTTTTCTCCTAAAGCTGAATTAAAAATTTCAACAATATTGGTTTGATATTTTGATGTTTTATTTTTAAGTACTTTGAAATTGACTGGACTTGCTTCAAATGAATAAATCTTTTTAATATCTAAATTTTCTAAGAATAATTTAATAGTTTCTCCATAATGGCCTCCTACATCGAATACAACTATTGGTTTTTTAAATTTACTTTTAAATAATTTTAAAATTTTTTTTTTTTGAAAATTATCTAAAAAATTTAATACAGTAATAATTAATTTTGAGTAAAACATTTCAGTAATATCTTATTTTTTCATTATGAAATAATATCCATTAGTTTTAACAGTTTTCAAACCTAGTTCACCTGTACTTTGTACGCATGGTGATGGCACGTCCCAGCAATGACCTTTTGTTTTATAAATTACAAGGTTAGAATTTGTTTTTTCAAAAGAATAGTCTTTTTCTTTAATAGAAAAGAAAGGAAAATTTTTAAATTTATAATGGTCTGATCTTTGAAATTCATTGTTTATTCTTATAAAATTTTTTGTATTAAAAACTATGATAATAAATATTGCTAATAGTCTAAATTTTTTTTTAAAAAATTTTTTATCCTTAAAATTACTTAAAAAAGTTGCCAGAGGAATTGATAAAGTTAAAAATAAAATTGAATAACCCCCATATCTTAACTGAGGATGTTTAATAAACCAAATTAAAAAAATTATTATTACTATCAAATAAAAAAATGAAATTTTTTTATTAAAAAATATCTTTTTATTTTTTGATTTTATATTTTTAAATAAAAACAAAATCACTATAAAAGATGATATGAATATCAATAATTGATCTTTAACTTTGCCCATGAAATAATATTCATACCATCTTGGAAACCAATTAAGATTTTTGATGTATTCATTTGGATTTTCAATTCTAAAATTAGGACCAGCTCCTGCTTTTGCCCATTGCTCTAGCCAGTTTGAAAATTTTTCATAATATGATCTACTGTTTGCCCAATCCAAATTATCTCCGAAGCAAGTAACGCTCAAAGGTGAAATAATACAACCTGTAGAAATAAAGTGATGTAAAAAATAAGTTGAGAGCGATATTGAAAAAAATAAAAAAGATTTGGAAAAAAAAATATATTTTATAATTTTAAAATATTTATCGTTAATTAATAGTAGTGTTAAAAATATCAAAATATACGTTAAAAAATAAGTTTTAAGGGTTATACATAATGCTATAAGCGGTATAAGGGGAAGTGTATTTTTTAATTCAGATTTATTATTATCAAAACAAGTGATTTGTAAAAACTTAATAAACAAAATAACCATTAAAAGTTGACCTGCTTTATCAGTTCCATATTCGGCTAATCTATTAAAAGATAAGTTAAAAAAAGCAAAAGCTAATAAATAAATATATTTAATTAGATCATTATTTTTTTTTGAAAAAATTTCATTTACTAAAAAAAAATTAAAAAAAATTAAAAAAAACAATAATGAAAAATGAAATGAAAAATACTCAATAAAAGGTAGATAAAATATAGAGTTCAAAAAAAATAAAGACGATAATAGCTTATATCCATGTGTTAAATTTGCAGTGCCAAAAATAATCTTATGTTCTGTTAAATATCTAGTAATTGGTAAATGATAGTATGAAAAATCATCGTGTGTTTTAGAAATTATCAGTGCAGAAATTGTAAAAATTGAAATTAAAGAAATAATCTTCAAATATTTTTTTTTATTTTTAATTTTTGAAAATATGAAAAATATTATTCCAAATAAATGAATTAATATATTGTGTAAAAATGTATGTGCAAAAAATAAACTAGATAAGATGGAAATACTGATTAAAAAAAATAATCCATAAAATCCTATATAGATTGAATTTTGCTCATTTAAATTTAAATGTGTCCCAAAACAGAGGTTATGAAATAAAAATCCAAAACCAATAGTAGACACAAGTAAAAAAAAGAAAAACGAAAAAAAAATTATCAATTCAATCATAAATTTGATCTCTTAATCTATAAAAAGAAAATCTTTTAATAAAATTTCTTCAAAAGAGATTAATTGAGTTTTTTCTTTAAACTGAAATATGCTATTAAGTATAAAATAATACCACTTAAAATTAATATTATTTGTATCCATGAATGATTATAATATTTATATCCAACTAAATAATTAATTGACAGTATAAAATTTATAAATATCCCAATTAGTGAACTAAATAAAAATTCTTTTTTAATAATTGCTTTTTTTTTAAAAATTTTGAAAATTAAATGGTGTAAATGCTCATTATCGGGCAAATAATTATTCTTTTTTGTAAGATTTCTTCTTACTATTGAAAATAAATTCTCAAATGCTGGATACCAAAGCAAGTTAGCAATAAAATAAGGTGAAATTGAGTTATCTATTAAAGAAATCTTTAACAAAATATAACCTAGTAAAAAGCTAAGTCCATAAACGGCTCCATCTCCAAGAAAATTTTTTCCGAAAAAATTTAAAACCAAAAAAATTATTAATGATTTTAGTAATATACTGAGTTCTTCATGTACATAATTAATTTTTAAATCGTTGATGACTAAAATTATAAATATTAATATTATCACAAAATTCAAAGAACTAAGACAGTTTGTTCCATCAATTAAATTGTACCCATTAATTAAAACCATGAAAAAAAAAGTACATAGTACTATTCTTACAAAATCGTAGTTCATTAAATTGTCGACAAAATATAACCTAGTATAAATTGCTATATCTTTATGAAAAAAAAATAATGCAGAAATAAAAATAAACTGAATAATTAATCTTTTTTTGTATGAAGTGATAATTTTCAAATCAGCAAAGAAGCCCAAAATAAATAAAGAACTACAACAAATAATAAATAAATAATCTTTGTCATAAAATAAAAAAAGAATTAATGGTAAAAAATATAAAGTCCCTGACAAAGGTGTGGAATTATCACTTCTTAAAAGTGATTTATGTTTTTCTTGAACTGTTTCTGTATCAAGACCTATACTAAATTTTTTAAAAAAGTAATTTATTGTTAATAAATAAAATACTAAAAAAAATGTAGTAAATAAAATATTAAACATCTAAATTTTTTTGCCTTGAATATTTTTTTTCAAAAAATTAATTGAGAGTATTATTAAATAAAATAATGATTTTATTTGACTAAATTTCATGTAATCCCTATAAACTTTATATCCATTTAATAAACTTATTATTTTATTAGATGATAATGAATTCTCAGTCTTTCTATAAAAAGTAAGTTTTTTGTCTATACCAACAACAGATTTAATATCTTTCGCTATTTTTAACCAAAGTACAAAATCTTCTTTTGTCTTTATTTTAGGAAAATAATATTTATTTTTTTTAATAAACTTCGTATTTATCATTACTGTCGAAAGACCAATATCGCACGATTTTAAAAGATTTTTAAATTTAATTATTTTTTTTGCTTTCCTTAATGAGACAATTTCATTATTTTTATTAATGATAAAATATGAAGTATGAGAAAATACTTCATTATTTTTTTCCATAAAATTTATCTGAAATTTAAGTTTATTTTTAGCCCAAATATCATCTGCATCTAAAAATGCTATATATTTTGAATTACTTTTTTGAATTCCAATATTTCTTGAATAACCTGCACCTAAATTCTTTTTATTTTTTTTAATTTTAACAGATGAAAAAAATTTTTTTTTTTTTAAGTTTAAGAATTTTTGAATTTTACCTAAATCATTACAGTCTTCGTCATCATATATAATTAAGATTTTGTAATTTTTGTATGTCTGCTTAAAAACAGAATTTAATGCATTATATAAATATTTTAAATTATTTTTGTACGGGATCACAACTGTTACTGATGGTTTGTTATTCATATAAAAAAGTTATTTTTCTGAAACTAACCACCTAACAAAAATTATTTATTTAAAAATAGACTATAGTTAGGATTTTTCATTGAAATATTTTTGAAAATTTGATTCAGTCTCATTTAGTTCTTTATATGTCATCTCTTTTGTAATTTCACCTTTTTCCATTAAAAATATTTTATCACAATTTTTTAATGTACTTAAACGATGAGCAATTAGAATAATTGTTTTATTATGACCAAGTTTTTCAATAGCATTCATCACTAAATTTTCAGTATTATTATCAAGAGCACTTGTTGCTTCATCTAAAATTATGATACTAGGATTATTGTAAAGAGCTCTAGCAATTCCTATACGTTGTCTTTGACCACCAGATAACCTGATCCCCCGCTCACCTACTTCAGTTTGGTATTTATTTGGCAATTCATTAACTACAAATTCATGTAAGTTTGCAATTTTTGCTGATTTTTCCACAGCATCGTAATCAATCTCTTTTGAATTTACACCAAAAGCAATATTTGCTGCAACACTATCGTCTGCTAAATATATGTATTGTGGCACATAACCAATTGAACGCTGCCAAATTCTCGAATTGTTTTTTGTTATAATCTGCCCGTCAACCTCTAAAGTACCTTTTTGAGCTTCAAGTAAACCAAGAATTATATCAATTGTTGTTGTTTTACCGCTACCGGTTGAGCCCATTAACCCAATGGTTGTTTTGGCACTTATATTTATGGAAACATTTTTTAAAGTTGTTTTCTTTGAATTGGGATAATTATAAAAAATATTATTTAAATTAACTGATTTGTTTATTTTAATTTTCCCATAATCTTTTTTTTCATCAACCTTTTTTAAGTTTTTTAAATCATTATACAAAGAATTTAATGCAGGAGTGACGTAAGTCATTTTATTAAAAGAGGCATAAATCTGTTGCAATGATGGTAATAAGCGATAACCAGCAAAAACATATAAACTTAATACTGGCAAGGCATTATTGATACTGCCTTTGTTCATCATCATATAAAGTATCAACAGTATAACTCCACCAAAAGCTATGGCTTCTAAGAAATATCGGGGTATTTGACTTAAAATTCCAAGATAAACCTGCTTTCTTGCAAAAATTTCAGAAGCATTTGAAAAACGCTCTACAAAAGTTTTTTCTAATCCACCAACTTTTATTTCTTTTGCTGCACCAAAGGCTTCATTTATCGCTAAAAAACGTAGCTTATTATTTTTAAAACGTTCATTTCCAATTCGATAAAGATAATTTTTTGAAAAATAGAAAATAAATCCATAGAAAAAAGCTGATGAAATACCCACAATTAATGCGATTTTTGGATCAACTAAAATTAACAACACAATTATTGCAATTGTAACTAAACCTCTTGATATCAAATCAAATAATGGTGTTAAGCCTTTTCCTACAATAGTTCCAACTTCAGATAAAACTGATTTTCCAAGATCAGAACTATTGCGATTTAAAAACCAGTCATAAGGCTGACGCAAAAAAGCTTCAAAAATTCGTTTACTTATACTGTATTGTCTCATTTCAACAAATCTTACTTGTGCATAAATTGTAAGGGCTTTGAAAGATAATGAGATAACTAAAAATAAAAAAACAAAAATACCTAGAACAAAAAGAAACTGATCTTTATTTACAATTCCAAACTCATTTGATATTTGAAAAAATTTATTTAAAATTTCGTTTGTTTCAATAATATCAGGGTTCGAAATAACTGCCATAAAAGGCAAGATAGATGCTATACCCATCATATCTAATAAAGCCATTATAACAATCATTACTAACAATAATATTGCTTGTTTAAGTTCACGTGGTGAAAGTAAATACAAAAGTTTTTTGATAGTTTGCATTAAATCAAAGTTTAAGAATTTTAAATTTATTTCCTTTTTATTAGAAGAGTTCTATCTGAAAGAAACTCATAGTTTAATTCTTGTTTTATCTGTAAAATTCTTATTATTTCCTCAATCTTAGCCAAAATTTTTGTCTTATCAAATGGAGGAAATTTATAATTGTTGTTATTTTCGCTTTCCATTTTAAAAAATTTACCTCTTAGACCATTAAGTTTCATTATCTTTAAATTACACTTATACAAAAACCAATTATTAGATTTTGAAAGATTATCATTACTTATACTTTCCCATATATTAATCATTTTTTTGGCTGCAGTTTCTTTTGGATCAACAAAAATTTTTTTTAAAATAATGTTGTGAAGAGAGTAGTTTAATTTTTTTTGTTTTTTTATTTTTGATTTAAAAAATATATTATCAATTTGTTTTTTTAGTTCTTTTAATGAATAAACTTTTTTCCCTAAATCATTTGCTAATTTTTTGGAGTGATAAGCTTCAAAAGGAATATATGAAATTATAGGCTTTTGAAAAAAACTGGCTTCAATTGCAGTTGTACATCCGTTATGTAATATTGCAAATGCATTAATAATCCACATAGAAGCACCATCATCTCTTATAACATGTACGTTTGGAATTTTATCTAGAAGAGCTTTCCAAGTGTTTATATTTTCTCCTGGATGCGGCCTTACTATAATATCAAAATTCTGATTTTTGTGGGCAAGATATTTTATTGCTTCTATAAAATGTGAAATTAACTTGAATTGTTCACTCTCCCATTGAATTAATGTTTGTAAATACTCTGGCTGCCTTTCAAAATACCCTCTTTTTCTTCTCATTTCAATTCTCTCATAAAATGACATCATCGATAACCCAGCAGCAAAATTAGATGGTATTAAAAGAAATGGTTTATTTATTTTTTTAAAATTTCTTTTCCAATAAGTAAAAAAATTCGGTCTCCACAGATCAACACGGGGAGAACCAGTCTTGTGTATTTTGTTGGAATATTTTGGAAAAAATTTTTTTAAAGCTTTATAGTCTTCTGTTCCCCAGGCAAAAACTGCTGAAGCTTGTTTAATTGTTTTTGCACTATATCTTAATTTTATCATTCTTTCATAACCATAATCTACTAATCCACCCTCTTCATCTATACTTGTAATTTTACAACCAATATCAATTATTTTACTATGTTTAATAATTTTCATTTTTCCAGGTGTAAGTGATTTGGTATGGAATATACCGGGTGCGAGCAATTTTCTTTCTAACCCTTTAATTATGGATTCTTGATCTGAAATAATAACATCATGGTTTCTAGATGCTGCCATTACGGCTAACAAAAGTTTACTGTCAAGTTCTCTAACTGAATTTTCAATATTTAAATATATATTCATTTAATTCTGGAGTTTATTTTTTTTGTATAAAATAAGGTCTTCCATTTTTTGAAACTCGATGAATTTTTAATTTTTTATTTTTTAAAAATTCATCTATAGCCAAAGTTGTGGCTTTTATATGGCTATAATCATCTATAAGAATAATCCCATTTTTTGAAATATATTTATATAAGCTATTTAATACAAATTTTGTAGGTTCATATAAGTCTAGATCTAAGTGTAAAAGAGATATCTTTAACCTTTTATTATTTTTTAAGTAAGTCGGTAAAGTTTTTAAAACATCTCCTTTTACAAGTTTATAATTTTTAATTTTTTTTTTTTTCAAAATTTTTTTTAAAGAATTTATATTTATTCCAATCCCTATATTGGCATCATGCTTTTTTGCAAAGTTTATGCCTGCCTTATTGTTTTTTTGATAAGGAAATTTTCCAAACGCATCAAAACCAATAATTTTTCTTTTATTTATTTTTTTTTCAATTAAATCTCGAAAAGTAAGAAACCTTATTAAACTTGCGCCTTTAAAAACTCCACATTCAATTATATCTCCTTTTATTTTGAGAATCTTTTTAAAAATTTCATAATGATCTAGAAGTTTAAGTATCCTTTTTTTATCTGAAGTAAGATAAAATTGATTTTCATATTCCCATGAATTCATAATTTTACGTTAAAATTTCTCTATTTAATACTTAATTGATTTTTTTAAAATTTTATAATCTTTTATATTATCTATTTCAAACCACTTCTTTTTATAATTCTCAACATGAATATTGCAAATTTTTTTTTTTATAATTAATTGAAATAATGCTGTTATATCAATTTTATTTAAATTCTTGGTATCTTTAACAAGATTTTTTTTGATACTTTTCCATGAGTAAGGATCGATCTTAAAAATGCCCATGTATTGGCCCTTGATATTTTTATAGAAGTTTGTTTTATTTCCAATTTCTACAAGTTGTTTTTTATTATTAGTTTTAAACGTTTCTAAGTCTAATAATGGATTTTTAAATCTTTTTTTCCAATATTCCTTCCAATATTTATAACTTAAAATAACTATTCCTTTTTTTGTACTTGATTTTAATATGTTTATTGCATCTTTTTCATAAAAAATATCTGCGTAAGAAATTATACAGTTGTATTTTGATAATATCTTGTCAGCACAAATTAAACTGCCAAAGATATTTGTTGTTTTCCAATTTCGATTTTTGATCTTATCAACTTTTTTAAATACATTGAATTGGTTGCTTTTATATCCATTTACAATAATTATCTTTTTGAAATTTAGATTTTCAAAATTATTTATAATCCTATCGATAAGTCTTACATCTTTATAAATTTTGACAAATGATTTTGGCTCATTTTTCGTAAGACTTCCCATTCTAGAACCACGACCAGCAGCAAGAATTATTGGAATAATTTGATTTGAGTTTTTTTTTAATATCATAATTAAATTTATTAATATAGATTTTTTAATAATATAGATTTTAATGGTTCTCCTTTAAGAATATTTACTGGAGACCTTTTATTTAAAATTTTATTAAAATATTTTGGCGCTAATCCAAATCCAGGTCTGATTACTCTAATATTGTCCTTAGTAAACTTCTCACCTTTTTTTATATCTTTGATTGTAAAAATTGATCTTCTAAAAATTTTTGATTTATTTTCACTTTTATTTCTAAAAAAACTTTTCTTACCTGGGAGCAAATAAGCAACATCAATATCCTCTCTTAATTTTCTTATTTCTTTGCCTTTTACAGAAAAATCAATATCAAAACCTTTTGTTTGATTATCTAGCGCAATATGTTTTTCGATAACTTCTGCACCACTTACTACAGCTGCAATTGCTACTCTATTATCTGTTGAATGATCTGAAATCCCCACTCTACATTTAAATTTATCTTTTAGTATCTTGATATTATTTAAGTTGAAGTCGCTAATTTTTGAAGGATAATTACTCACACAATATAAAATAGTAATGTCTTTCCCCCCATTTTTTTTTGCCACTTTAATGGTGGTTTCAATTTCTTTTAAATTTGCCATTCCAGTTGAAATAATAATTGGTTTTTTAGTTTGAGACACTTTCTTAACTAAATTTAGATCTGTCATTTCAAATGAAGCTATTTTATAAAATGGACAATTTAATTTTTCTAAAAAATCAACAGCAGTATCATCGAAAGGGGTGCTAAAAACTTTAATTCCTAATGATTTACCGTATTTAAAAAGTTCTTTATGCCACTTTAATGGGGTTTGAGCTTCATTGTAAAGATCCCAAAGTTTATATCCTTTCCACAAACCTTCTTTAATTTTAAAATACTTTTTATCTGATTTAATTGTCATAGTATCAGGCGTGTACGTTTGTAACTTAACAGCATCCGCACCATTAAAATGAGCACATTTTATTAATTTTTTTGCTAAATTAAAATTACCACAATGATTTGCTGAAATTTCTGCTATAAAAAAAACTTTATTTTTCATTTAATTTTTTAAATTCTCTATTTTAATATTTTTAAAATTATTCTTAGAAAATATTTTAAATAACTTATCTTTTCCAATGACATATACATGCTCATCATTATAAACTAAATGACTATTTTTATCTGTTTCACATATAGGGCATATTTTTTTTATCATCATATACTAAAGTAATATCATCTATACTATCCAACTTCATAGCTTATTCTATTTTTCTTTTTGATTTAAAATTAAATTTAAAAATTAATTACTTATAATTAGATAAGAATTTTTTTGTTGATAAATAAGGTTTTTCTCTTTAATAGTTTATCTAAAGAAAATGCCCTTGTAGCTCAGCTGGTAGAGCAATTGATTTGTAATCAA